>ERZ724526.98-NODE-98-length-45828-cov-6.582876_pt1 | contig 45828 bp, 44 predicted proteins | sample MGYA00376059_ERZ724526 | MGnify/ENA primary metagenome ERZ724526 (study PRJEB28724, sample SAMN07190883) | activated sludge metagenome | isolation source: activated sludge of sewage treatment plant in Hong Hong | place: Hong Kong | collected 2016-03-17 ...
TGGCCCGGCAACACAACTGATACAGCTCCGTTTCATCCCAGGCCTGAGTGGCCGACGCCGCGACGATCTGTTGCGCCAGGACATCAAGCGGTGCGGGCGGCACCTCAATGTGGTCTAGCACACCGGCTCTGATCGAACGGATCAACGCGGCACATTCGATCAACTCATCACGCGTCGTGGCAAAGAGGCGGCCCTTCGGGATGGCATGAACCCAATGGCCGGCACGGCCGACACGCTGCAAACACGTTGCGATGGAGCGAGGCGATCCGATCTGGCAAACGAGATCCACCGTCCCGACATCGATGCCGAGTTCCAGCGAAGCCGTCGCGACAACCACTCGCACGGCTCCGGTTTTTAACCGGTCTTCCGCAGACAGGCGGATCTCCCGCGACAGGCTTCCGTGATGGGCTGCCACCACACCTTCGCCCAGGTGACGCAACCGATCTTCCAAGTAGTGCGAGACCCGCTCGGCCAAGCGCCGCGTATTCACGAAGACCAGTGTGGAACGATGCGCTTCCACCAGTGCGGCAACCCGATCGTAGATATCGCTCCAGATCGCATTGGTCGCGACGGGCCCGAGTTCGTCCTTCGGAACTTCGACCGCCAAGTCCATGTCGCGGCGATGGCCGACATCGATGATCGCCACATGGTTCGCCACCGGCATCTCGTCGCCAGAACACCCGGCTGCGGAATGCTCATCCTGCGTCTGTGGGGAGGACGACCTGTTCCCCACTAAGAAGTGCCCCATCCGTTCAATCGGACGTTGGGTGGCGGAGAGACCGATCCGTTGAACGGCACCACCGGCCAGCGCCGCCACGCGCTCCAATGACAGGGCCAGGTGCGCCCCTCGCTTGTTCGGGGCGACGGCATGAACCTCGTCCACAATGACCGTTCGGACGGTCTTCAACATCGCCCGACTTTTTTCAGCGGTCAGCAAAATAAACAGGGATTCAGGCGTGGTAATCAGAATATGCGGAGGACGCTTGAGCATTTGCTGCCGCTCGCTCATCGGTGTGTCGCCGGTCCGTACGATGACCCGGAGGTCTGGCAGCAACAGTCCCGCCGAGAGGGCAGCCTGCCCGATCTCCAGAAGCGGTTGTTGAAGGTTTTTTTGCACATCATTGCTGAGCGCTTTGAGCGGCGAGACGTAGAGGATTTGTGTTTCATCCCGCAGGTCACAACGCAGCGCCTGCTGAAATAGCCGATCGATACAGGACAGAAATGCTGCGAGGGTCTTTCCCGATCCGGTGGGGGCGGAAATCAGCAGATCACGGCCCGACTGAATCTCCGGCCAGGCCTGCTGCTGAACGTCAGTCGCGACCGCAAATTTGGCCGTGAACCAGTCGGCGATGATAGGATGAAAGGGAAGAACCGGCGTCATCGGGCGATCGTAACACAACCGTCACGAGCTGAACATGCGGTCAAACCGTTGAGATTTGAAATGGCCGGAAGGAAGACGACGGGGGCGGGACGGTACAAACGGGGACCGTGCGGGGGAGCACCGGGGTCACCCCTTGAGGCTTCGTCGGCCCGATCTAAGCCGGATCATCAGCAGGCCGGCCGTCTCACTGCTCGCCATAAGATTTTAAGATCTCATACGACAAGCGGCATTCGCTGCAGTAATTTCTCGAAAACCGCACCTGGGACGGCGACACCACATGCCGCGCCAGGTAACTCGGGAAATCGACCCAACAATTCGTTCCCCTGGCGGAAAATCCATCGTCACGAACCCGACGGCACAACTCACACATCGGTACGACTCGGACCATCGTCGGTCTCCTTTTGCGCGAAGCTGACTGCATGCATGGAGTCGGCACTACTTTTTTTTGGGGCGCCCCACCCGCTTGTGTAAATCGTCGGGACAACAGACCCGCTCCCCGTCCAGCACCCGGCGCAGATAATGGCCGGGGTCCACCGTCCGGTGTTTGACCAGATAGCCCATCGCGCCGACCTCAAAGGCGGCCGTCACATAGGCGGCATCTTCGTGAGACGAAAAAAACACGACCTTGCTGTCCGGCACAGCCTCCTGAAGCTGCCGGCCGACCGACAAACCATCGAGGAACGAGAGGGAAAAATCCAGGATGACTAACTCAGGGGCAAGTGTTTTTGCCGTCAGGACCAAGGCGTCGCCTTCGGTTTCCGAGCCGACGACATCGAAATGAGACTCCAGGAGAATCTCGAGAAAGGCCAACATGGAACGTGAGGAATCACCTATCAACACACGGGGACGGGAAATCTTTTTTCTCATAATCCTACGAGTCTCTGCTTAGAAAAGGGATACGTATAGTAGGCAAGTGAAGGGTAAACCACACGCGTAACAAAGCGAGGTTTTACATCAAAAATATACTAGCTTAAATACTGGTAGCAGAGAAAGACGGGGGCGGAAACCGAGCAGGAGATCAGGTTTGGCTGGTGAGACCCTGCGCAAGGGCGTATTTCACGAGTTCCACGGTGGTATGCAGGTTGAGCTGTTCCATGATTTGCCCCTTGTGAAACTCAACCGTGCGAGGAGAAATCTTGAGCGTGCCGGCAATGTCCTTCACCGTGTGGCCTTCGGCCAGGAGTTGCAACACTTCGCGCTGACGAGTGGTGAGCTCAGGGCCGGATGGAGCTCCGCCGTCCACGCCGCGGAGCATGCTTTCGACAACTTCCTTCGTGACCAAAGGCGTCACATAAAAATTGCCGCTCCGCACAGCCCGGATCGCCTGGGCCAATTCCTCGCCCACACAGCGCTTCAACAGGTAGGCCGAGGCGCCGGCCTCAAACGCTGCCCGCACATAGGCCGGATCGGCATGCATGGTGATAAACACCACTTTGACCTGTGGAAACTTGACCTTCATCACACGGGCGGCATCGATGCCATTCAGCACCGGCATCGAGATGTCCAAAATGACGATGTCCGGCTTCAACTGCGGCACGGCCTCCAGCAGCGCCCGGCCATCCCCCACAGTGCCGACCAGTTCACACTGATCATCCAACAACCGCCGAAATCCCTCCAGGACGAGGGTATGGTCATCTGCCAACAACACTCGCGGAAGCGTCATATTGCCACCCGTACAAGCGGTACGTACATGGACACGGTTGTTCCCTTCCCTGGGCTGGATTCGACTTCGCACGAGCCCTGTACAGACAGGAGGCGTTCGCGCATATTCAACAGACCCAACCCGCCCTCACATCGTTCTACCGTCAGCTGATCAAATCCCTTCCCATCATCGCGTACCACGACGACGACCCCCTCCTCTTCGACCGTCACCTCCACTTCCACGCGAGTCGCTTTCGCATGTCGGGCGATATTGGACAGGCTCTCCTGAACGACGCGATACAGCGCCGTCGACGCAGTTTTATCGAGAGGGTGGTCTAGAGGTTGATGGACGAACAGGGCTTTGACGCCCGTTCGAGTCGAAAAATCACCCAAGAGGCGCTGTAAGGCCGCCTTCAGACCCAGGTCATCGAGAATGGACGGATGAAAGCGATACGCCATGTAGCGGACGTCGTCGGACAGAGCCTCGAGGCCCTTCAACACATTGTGTATCCCGTCCTGGGCTGCCACGGGTGATACTCCAATCTGCCGGTCAACGCTCTGAAGCTCCAACATAAGCAGCGCCAGCCGCTGATTGACATCATCATGCAGGTCCTGGGCAATCCGCCGGCGTTCTTCTTCCTGGGCCGTGAGAATCCGGCCGGTCAACGTATGCAACTGTTCTTCGCTCCGCTCCAGCGCCAGCCGGCTGGCGGCCAGATCGGCCGTCCGCGTTTCTACCCCTCGTTCCAGCCGCTCGTTGATTTCTTCGAGCAGTCGCTCCGTACGGCGACGCTGATAGACAAACACCACAGGAGCCCAGACGCCGAAGAGACTAAACAGGTGATTGACCCATTCAAACCAGGGGGGAAGATTGGGGATCCGCGGACTGAACGGAATGGCAATGATCGTGAGCAATGAGCACGCGGTGGCAGTGGCAATCGGCAACCATCGATATTGACTGGCAGACGACAGGAGCACGACCGCGCTGTAGAGTACCGCGTTGGCCACACCCAGCGGCAACTGAAGATCCAGCACAAAAAAGAGACAGGCCAGCAGGCCGGCAAGTCCGGCCAGGATCCGCTGCCGCCGCTGCGCCTGCGCATCGGTCGGTCGGCCGATCATGTCACCCGTCTCGTCCTGACGTAAGTTGAAAGACGCCATCGGGGCCGGATTTTAGCATGCGACTCTGTCCCGAGACTAGAACCAGAATAGGCTCAAACCGGCAGCAGCAAACGAACCGGCAGTTCGGGTATGATGCCCGGATGCCCTCGCTCCGCCCCATAGTGATTCTCGGAACCGGCTACACCGGCCGATGGATTCAGAAGCTGGCCCGCGAACAATCGCTGCCCATTCTGGCCAGCAGCCGCCAGCCGGAGCACCACCTCAGCGACATAGCCCAGACTGCCCGCATCCGGTTCGATCTCGAGAGTCCTTCCACATGGTCTGCGTTGCCGTTGGACGCGGACCTGATCTGGACGTTTCCGGCAGTTCCTCTTGAGCAGGTGAAGGCCTTCGCCACACACTCCTGCAGCCATTCGCGACGCTTGGTGGTGTTAGGCAGTACGTCCGCCTACGATCGAGGAGATGAGCCTTTGACAGACATGCCCCCATGGATCGACGAGACGTGCCCCGTCAATGTCGACCTTCCACGGGTCCAAGGGGAGGAATACCTCCGCACGAAGCATGGTGGGATCATTCTCCGCGTGGCCGGAATCTATGGCCCCCATCGCAATCCGGTGGAGTGGATCCGCCAAGGGCGCGTCGGCCCCACGAATAAATTTGTGAACTTGATTCATGTCGAAGATCTTGCCGCGCTCTGCCTTCTGGCCCTGCAAATCGGACGCGCCGGAGACATCTACAATATCAGCGACGGGCTTCCGCGCCGCTGGACCGAGATTTGCGTAGAAGTGTCGACCAGATGGGGCATTGTGAGCCCGCGGGAGGCCACCTCCAGCCAACCGGGCAAGCGGATTAACAATCGCAAAGCGCTCGAAGGCTTACGCTACACCCTCCGGCATCCGGATCTCTATCGCACACTCGCGACCCTCCAGCAGGAATCAGGCGTCAGGAACTGCCCCTAGCCACGCCTTACTGCTTAGCCACGCGAGTCTGGCCGCCAGCAAGGAGATGATGGATCGCTTCACCGGCGACTCGCTGCCCCTCCGCCGTCCAATGAGTGTCATCGGGAAGATAGGTCAACACACCCTGTGCAGCAGCCTCGCGAAGCGGCGGAGTCAAATCGATGAATTCGATATCCGGGGAGAGTGTGTTCAGCATCGACGCCACTTCATCGGGCAGTTCATTGAGCGGCCACTCTCTCATTTCCGCGGTGAGTGGCTCGAAGTTTTTCAATCCCTGATGCACCCGATGCTTCACCGGCGCAAACGCCACCACGAGGCGAATACCTTGCTGACGACTCACGTGATACGCCTCGGTCAAAATTGATCGCAGCCGCTCGAGGCGGAGTCTGTCCGTCGGTTTTAATTCGCCGAGCCTTTCCCAGAAATACAACAGGGTTTCATTGCCCTCTGTATCGTGAAACGTTCCGCGAAGTCGCAAGTAATCTGGATGGGGCACACATCCCTGCACCGCTTTACGTGAAAGGAGCAGCAGGTTCCTCGTCAACGAGCGCATCCAATACTCGTCGTGTTCGGCCCTGGTGTCGGGCACGGCGCTCAGGTTTTGCTCTTCCGGATCCAATTGATAGAGATCGTTTCCCTCAAAAAATACCCACACGATCGTCTTCGGCTGAAGGTCCAGCGCATACCGCTTCAGCACGACGAGTTCCTGCTCCGGCCCATATCCGCTAATCCCTAAATTCGCGACAGACGTGCGCAGCCGATGGCTTAATTGCGTCGTCAGAAGACTGTCGCCAGGGAGCATGGGCGATTCCACATAGGAATCACCAATGACCACCACCTCCGCCCGATCCAGATCCGTATCGTTGCGAAACCCCCGATGGTCATACCGGAGATCAAATCGTTGAGGTGCATTCGCCGGAAGACAGAGCGCTTCACCGATATTTCCTCGCACAAACGCCCCTTCCTCCTGGTAATGCGCCTGACGGCGATATCCAAGTTCCGGATCACGGACATATCCGGAGCGATCGAACCATTCACGCCCCTGGGTCCCAAACAGCATTTGGTAATTCACGAGTCCCGTCACGCCGAGCAATTCGGCTGTCCCCAACACCACAATCCCGCAGAGGGTCATCAAAATGAACCGTCCCTGAATCTCCCTGCGCGGCAGATCGGAGAGAAAAGCATACAAGCCCCAAGACAACAAATAGCCCGCAATGAGGTTATCCACGAGATGCTTGGTGCTGGTCACGCCTGTCAGCCATAACAGGGCACATGCACTTACAAATATCGTCAACGTCAACCATGTGGCCTTGTCTTTCAAGCTCCCTCCCCACTTCGCATCTGGATGTGTCACTGGTCCTGGTTCAGATCAGGCCATCAGTGACTGACGAACGAGCAACGAACACTCCACAATAATGGCTGAACGACTGTCCAGCTATACTGGACACTTCCTTAGCCCGATTACGAAGGTCTGGGAAGCTGGGGAAGTCCCTAGGACGCGGTGTCGAGAAATCGACAGACGGCAGTAGCGCAGAGGACGGGGGAAGAGACTCATCCTTGAGACTCCCCACAAAAACGTGTTACACAGGTAAAAAGCCGGCCTTTCGCACTCGGCTCTATGTATGTGTTCTTAACGGACAAATGACGGCTACCAAGAAAACGAAGCCACTGAAACGCGCCTCACCTCCTGCCACCAAAGCCGAGGTGCACGTCGGCGACATTGTCCGGCGGCTTCGCAAATCTCATCATCTTTCAGTGCGAACACTCGCCGACAAGTGCGGGTTCTCTCCCAGCTTCATCTCTCAGGTCGAACTACGCCAGGCTTCGCCGTCCATTGCCTCCACCGAAAAGATCGCCTCCGCATTGGGCGTCACCCTGGGAGAGTTCTTTCGCGCCATCGACCCGACGCCTCCGGCCATCATCCGGTCCGATTCTCGGCCGGTCGTCCAAAGCGAGTGGTCTCGTGCAAAAATCGAAGCGCTCGGCCCGTTCAACAAGGACAGCCAGTTCGAGCCTATGGTGATCACGATTCAGCCGGGGGGAGCCAGCGGTCATAAACCCTACGTCCGGCAGGCAGAACAACTCGCGGTCGTCCTGATGGGATCTCTCGAATTGACGCTGGAGGAGGACGTCCACCAGCTCAAGCGCGGCGATGCCGCCGGGATACCGGCAGGCAACCGGCACTGCTGGCGCAACATCAGCAAGCGGCCGGCACAAATTCTGATCGTGACGGCTCACCGGCGGCTGTGACCGTTGTTATCACCTTTCCACCACGTACCAGTCCGCACATCTACCCATCGGAATAACCATGCAGTGGTCTCGCTCGAACACCGCTTTCAGGGCCGCAACAGCGCCATCACGCTGAGGCAGACCAGGAGGTTGTTGACGGCATGGCCGATCATGCCCGGCCACAAACTCCCCGTTCGCTCATAAGCCCACGCCCAGATCACGCCGCTCCAGAAGACGCTCAAGAATCCGATCAATCCATAGCCGTGAGCAATGGCAAACAAGGCCGCGCTCAGCATGGCTGCTGTGCCCCATTGGAACCGCCGCCGGAACACGCCGAATAACAGTCCACGGAAGGCCAACTCTTCAAAGACCGGCGCAAAGACCACATATTCCATCAAACTGACGATCAGAGTCGGAGGCGTGCCCCATACGAGATCCGCATCGAACCACTCGGTCCAGTGACTAATTAAATTCAGTGGCTCGGCAAGGCGGCCCAACACCCACTCTCCCACAAGTCCGGCTGCCACGACTGCCAAGACGGCCAAACTCAGTTGTCCCACATGACGCGGCTCAAGACTCAACCCCAGTCCTCGCCAGAATGTCTGCCGCTGGGGCCGAAGCAAGTGATAATAGGCCAATGCCAGGAGCGGCAGGTTCGACAGCGGCACCGCAACGACCCGCAAGGAGGGCACGTCGCCGGCGGCAAACAGAAACGCCACCGTCAACAACGCACCAACGGCACCCCCGCGCAGCAACACACCGGCCCCCAGACGGCCTGCCCACAGGGGCGGCAACTCGGCGGATCCGACCCGAAACATGTTCGCGCCTGTACCTCGCCGCACCCATACCATCAGGACCATTCCCCCGACGACCATGAGGCCCAACTCGAGCAGGGCGAACGCCCGTGAGCGCCAGACCAATGTTTCGATGCGTTGCTGGTCGGCTGTCTCAATCGTGACGAGCAGCGGACGATCCCCTGCGCGTTCGGCAATACGAGCCGCCAGCCGGCTGTAGAACCAGCCGGAAACGGGTTGCTCTGCCAAAGAGGCTTGCAGATCGAACCCCGCGCTGCGCGCCACATGCGCATCGACGTATCCAGCCTGTAACAGTCGCGCAAACAACGGATACGGTGCGGACTGCCTGATCCATCGCGAGATACGTTGCCGAACCTCCGGAAGATGCCCCGCCTCGCCCTCCAGGATGGCCAGGTGCAAATCGACAAACGGATCGGACGATTCTTCGGCCAGTTCGCGATACCACTCGATGGCCTGCTCACGATCGTTCGCATCGCTTCCCATCGTGAGGTCATAGAGGAACTGTTCCCACACCGGCAGCGTCTTCACGCCGTCTGCCTGATCCATCAGACGACCGACCATATGACTCAGCGCCCGGCCGGGATCCGCGACCCGCTCCACTCTCGGGATATCGAACGATAACCAGGCCACAACCGCGATCGAAGCCGACAGCACCACGGCAGATAACAACGTGACCGCACGGGAAAACCCGGGATTGTACGCATGCGGCGGAGGAGGCGCCCCGACACAGGGCGCTGGAGGGCGAGATGATTGCGAGACCGGACCAGTCGATTCGTCAGCGTCCACGAGACCTCCAAGGGTAAGGCGCGCCGGAGTATACCACCGGCCTTATGGCGGTGAAACTGCAGAGCATCCCGCAACAGAGGGTGACGGGATCTCGCCACAATCCCATGGCTGAACCCCCTCCGGTTTCGCTATACTACGCCACTCGCCACGCCAGGCGTTGTTCCCGAGACGGTGCGCCCCCGCTTGGCGAGCGGACACGATCAGTTTCAACCATGAGCCTTTCCTCGCACGATCACGCATTCGTCCCCCCGCATCGATTACTGATGGGTCCCGGCCCGAGCATGGTGCATGCGCGCGTGCTTCATGCCCTATCGCAGCCACTGGTCGGCCATCTGGATCCGATCTTCCTGAATCTGATGAATACCATTCAAGCCTCGCTCCGCACCCTGTTCCGGACGGAGAACGAGTTCACCATCGCGCTCCCGGGCACGGGATCGGCAGGCATGGAGGCCGTGATCGCCAATCTCATCGAGCCGGGCGACCGCGCCATCGTAGGGGTCAACGGCGTGTTTGGTTCACGACTGGCCACCATGATTGAACGGAGCGGCGGTATCCCGCTACGTATCGAGGCGCCCTGGGGACAGATCATTTCGTTGGATGCCGTGCACGATGCCTTGTCTCGAGGCGGCCCGGTCAAGGCGGTGGTACTGGTGCATGCGGAAACCTCAACCGGCGCCTGGCAACCGCTCGAAGACGTCGGCGCCCTTTGTCGGGCGCACGGCGCCTTATTGATCATCGATGCCGTCACATCCCTCGGAGGCCTCCCCGTCGAGGTTGACGCATGGGGCATTGATGCCTGCTACAGCGGCACGCAAAAATGCGTGAGCTGTCCGCCTGGCCTGGCCCCGTTGACGGTGAGCCCCCGAGCCATGGAGGCCGTTCGACAGCGACGGACACCCTGTCACAGTTGGTACCTTGACCTCTCATTGATTGCCGAATATTGGAATGACCGCAGCCGCGCCTATCACCACACGGCGCCCATCTCTATGCTGTATGGATTGCACGAAGCCCTGCGGCTGATCCATGAGGAAGGACTGTCACCGCGGTTCATCCGCCATCAACTCAACAGCGACGCCTTACTCGCCGGCCTTGAGCCTCTGGGCCTACGGCCGCTCCCTCCGGCGGCGCATCGACTCCCCATGCTCAACTGTGTCACCCTGCCCGAGGGCATTGACCCCTCGGCTGAGGAAGAGGGCATCGACGATACGCTGGTGCGAACGCAGCTGTTGCAGGACCACGGGATTGAAATCGGGGGTGGCCTGGGGCCGCTGCGCGGGCGGGTCTGGCGAATCGGGCTGATGGGCGAGTCCTGTCAGCAGGCGCACGTGCTGACGCTGCTCAACGCCTTGGAAGACATTTTCGCGCAACACGGCTGGCTGGATCAGCCAGGTCGCGCGGTGCAGGCGGCGGTCGAAACCTATACCCAATCACAGTTGTCGGCGAGGAGGGGTGCATGAGTCGAAACGGGTTCTGGATCGTCATGGCGGGGGTAGCCGGCTTCGTGGCGGCGATCACCTACTGGGTCATCGCCCTCGCCGTGGCAGAGTCACGCAAAGCCGACATGGTCGCGCCCGAACGGGTGACCAGTTTCATTCATGCGGTGATCGATGCCAATCGCGCCAACTACACGCAGAACGTCGTCGACAAGTTGCACACCCAAGGCGTGGTCGAAGCCCTCGAACATTGGAAAGAAGAAAAAGGACTTCCCCTGCCCGCCCAATTCCTTCTCGAATCAGGCCGGCTGGTTGCCCAGAAAGACATGAAACTGAGTTTCCGGCTCGCCAGCCTCACCCCGATTTACGTGTGGAACGGCCCGAACAGTGAGTTCGAACGACGCGGCCTGGAAGTCGTCATGAAGGCGCCGGAGAAACCGTTCACGGGCTTTTATCAGCAGGGCGGGGTGCGGTACTTCCAAGGCATCTACGCCGACCGGGCGGTCTCGGAGAGCTGCGTATCCTGTCACAACGGGCATGCGAACAGCCCCAGGCGCGACTATAAACTCAACGACATCATGGGCGGTGTCATCGTCACCATTCCCATCAGCGAGGCCCCATGACCATCGCCATCCGACAGATTCGTATCCTCGACGGCCAAGGCCGCAAGATTGAGCGCGGCACGGTCGTGATTGAAGGCGATCGCATTGTGGCCGCCGGACCGGATCAGACTGTACGTTTGCCTCGAGGTGCACAACGCATCGACGGCCGTGGCCTGACGATTCTTCCGGGTCTCATCGATTGCCATGTCCACTTTTGCCTGGGTGCAGAAGCCGATGTCGTTGCGGCCGTCGAGCAGGAATCCTCGGCGGTGACGTTGCTGAAGGCCGCGGAACTGGCGCGGCGCACCGTGCAGGCCGGCTTCACCACCGTGAGGGATGTCGGCTTCCGCGACCATGCCGTGTTTGCCTTAAAGAAGGCCATCGCCTCGGGACTCACGCCGGGGCCACGCATCCTCGCCGCAGGTCTGGCGATCTGCATGCCCGGCGGACATGCCCGCTTCATCGGGCGTGAAGCACAGGGAATCGAGGCCGTGCGGGCCGCCGTGCAGGATCAGCTTACGGCCGGCGCCGAAGTGATCAAGGTGATCGCCTCAGGCGGGGTCCTGACTCCAGGGACCTCCCCGGACGAGGCCCAGATGACTGTCGAAGAACTGAGAGCCGCCGTTGAAGTCGCCGCCGCCCATGGTCGGCACGTGGCGGCTCATGCCCATGGTGCCTCGGGGATGAAGAACGCCCTGCGCGCCGGGGTCCATTCGATCGAACATGCCACGCTCATGGACGAGGAGGCCGCCGGCCTGATGACTCAGCGCGGGGTGTATATGGTGCCCACACTATCCGCTCTGGCCACCACGGCTGCCTGTCCGACCGGCTGCGGCATCCCCGACAGCGCCCGCTCAAAGGCCAAAAACATGGTCCGGCAGCACGAGAAGAGTTTCCGCGCCGCCGTCCGGCGTGGCGTGCCGATTGCGCTAGGAACCGATGCCGGCACGCCCTTCAATTACCATGGCGACAATGCCCAGGAATTGGAGCGGATGGTCGCCCTGGGCATGACACCGATGGATGCCATCATGACGAGCACGTCCGCCGCCGCGCGATTGCTGCGACTTTCGGCAGAAATCGGCACCATTGAAGCCGGCAAGCAGGCAGATCTCTTGGTGGTGGAAGGCAATCCGTTAAGAAATATCGGACTGCTCCTGAAACGGGAACGGATCGCAGGAGTGATGCAAGGCGGGCGATTTGTATCAGGACCGCTTTCGGAGACGTAAAGGGAAACCGCGTCCGAGGAAGCAACGCTCCGGAACCGTTTCATCGTACGCGTGTGGCGTACTCTTCACGCGTGAGCGTTACCTTCTTATTCATCTGCGTTGATACAGCAGCTCCAGCGCCGTGGCGAACCCATTGATTCGTCCCTTCCGGAACATCTCCTCCAGACGGCCTCGTAGCGCGCGAATCCCGCCTTCGTCGCCCCTGGCAACCACGGACTGCGACACCATCATCTGTACGGCCACTTCGAGCAGGCGATGCTTGCGTTGCTCCATCTCCGGCGTCACGAATTCATCCAGCACCTCAGCCCCCCGCGCCTCGACGATCGGTTCCTTGAACGTATCATACCCCTGGTGCGCCACCGTGCGTTCCCGAATGATGGCCAATTCGGATTTGATCCGCGGCACCATTTTCATCAGGACGGCGAACACTTCCTTGCGGCCCTCGTCGAAGAGCTTCTTCTCCATCTCCTCGAGAATCAGCGCGGGATCGACGGTCTCCGGCCGCATCTCCTCGCCCCAATGCAGGCGATCGTACGTGCGCCGGCTCTCGGGATCCCCGAGAACTTCATAGGCGGAGTTGATCTCACGGATCTTCTCCTCAGCCTTGCTGTTGTTGGGATTGCGATCGGGATGATGCTCGAAGACGAGCTTCCGGTAGGCCTTCTTGATCTCGTCATCAGAAATGTCTCGTGACACCCCGAGGACGCGGTAATAATCGATACGCGGCATAGTGCGAGGGACTATACCATGTCCGCTTTGCGCGCTTCACCTTGACAGCGCCGCGTTCTCCCCGTAGCGTGGCGCGCACGACCCGCACAGAGGAGAACCGCAGCGTGGCTTGGATGCATGGCGTCACGACATATCAATGGCTGGTGTTGTTCGTCGCCTGGCTCGGCTGGGTATTCGATGCCATGGATGCCACGATCTATGCAATCGTGCTCCATCCCGCGCTGCATGAACTCTTGCAAGCCGGCGCCACCGGCGGCGAGGTCACGTCCGAACAAATCGGATGGTACGGCGGCATCGTCTTTTCCGTGTTCCTCATCGGGTGGGCCCTCGGAGGTATCGGCTTCGGTATGGCCGCCGACTATTTCGGCCGCACCAAAACGCTGATCGCGACAATTCTGATCTATGCCGTGTTTACGGGCTTGGCCGCACTCGCGCAGGAATGGTGGCATCTCGCGATCTATCGGTTTCTGACGGCGCTTGGCGTCGGCGGAGAATGGGCGGCGGGAGCCGCCATCGTGGCCGAGACCTGGCCTGAAGAGAAGCGATCCAGGGCGGCGGGCATCTTACAGTCAGCCTGGGCCTTCGGCTTTTTTATCGCCGCCGGCTGCAACCTGCTGTTGAAAGATTCCGGCTGGCGGATGCTCTTTCTCATCGGAATCCTTCCGGCCTTTGTGGCCCTCCTCGTCCGACGATGGGTGAAAGAACCCGAGCGCTGGGTGCAGGCCCATGAGCGAGAACCGCGATCAGCCCACACGAGCTGGCTCCATCTCGTCGAATTGTTCCGCCCCTCTTTACGTCGCGATACGCTGATCGGGTCTACATTAGCCTTCGTCGCGGTCTTCGGAGTCTGGGGCGCCACCAACTGGGCGCCGACCCTCATCCGTGGGATGCCCGATCTCCAGGGCCAGGACTCCGCCGCGCTCGCCGAGAAAGTGAGTTACGCGATCATGGCCCTGAACGCAGGCGCGCTTTTCGGCTATCTGGGATTCGGCCCGCTCGCGGAACGGTTCGGACGTCGCCCCGTGTTCGGATTGATGTGCCTTGGCAGTCTGATCCTGCTGCCGGCGACCTATTTCGTGCCGCACAGCTACGCAGAAGTGCTGCTCCTGTTGCCGGTACTGGGATTTTTCAATAACGGCATCTTTAGCGGCTTTCCGATTTATCTGCCCGAGCTGTATCCGACGCGGCTCCGTGCCACCGGCTCCGGCTTTTGCTTCAATGCCGGACGCATTCTCGCCTCCGCGGCCCCCTTCGTCACGGGCTGGCTCGTCACCATGCTGGGATCGTTCAACAATGCCGCAAGTACCATCGCGTTGATCTACCTGCTCGGCTTGGCCATACTTCCATTCGCGACCGAAACCAAGGGGAGACCGTTACCGGAATGAACTTCCCTCGTGAGTGTGTGAGCATCTCGCGCCGCAGGCGATGACTATGATTCCTCGGATGATCCAGCTCAGCGAGTCCGCGGTTACGGTTGACTTCGGAGACGGGATTGACCTCCATACGAATGAACTGGTGTTGGCCTTTACCGCTGCGGTGGACCAGTCGAAAATTCCGGGCTTCAGAGAAGTGGTTCCCACCTACCGGTCAGCCACAGTCTATTTCGATCCGCTACTCACTGATGCCGACACACTTATGAAAAAGGTGCGTGCATTGACGGTGGACACAGTAGTCGCGCCTTCGCGCGCGTCCATTACTCACACCATTCCTGTTTGGTATGGAGGCGCAGCCGGACCGGATCTGCCCGATGTAGCGCGGCAAGCCGGTCTCACTCCAGAAGAAGCCGGCGAGCTCCATGCGTCCGTGGCGTACCGTGTGTGTATGCTGGGATTCAGTCCCGGCTTTCCCTACCTGAGCACTGTGCCCGCGCCGCTTGCCGCGCCGCGCCTTCCGACGCCGCGCAAATATGTGGCCGCAGGCTCAGTGGGCATCGCGGGCACACAGACCGGCGTGTATCCCCAAGCCAGTCCCGGTGGGTGGCGCATCATCGGGCGCACGCCGGTCGTGCTATTCGATCTCCACAGGCCCAAGCCGTTTCTGCTCGCTCCGGGCGACCAGGTGCGATTCGTGGCGATCGAGGAGGAAGAATTCACGCAACTGGGAGGAGACCAGGCATGACCCGGTTGCGCCACATCGATCTGAACTGTGACGTCGGCGAAGCGGCAACGCCTGAGCAACGGGATGTGGAGGCTCGTCTCATGCCGTACGTGACCTCGGTGAACATCGCGTGCGGCGTGCATGCAGGCGATGCGGCACTGATGCGCAGTACCATTCAACTGGCGAGACAGTACGACCTGGCGATCGGTGCGCATCCCGGGTTACCTGATCGGGAATCACGCGGACGCCGGGAGCTGCCGCTCTCCCAAGGGTTCGTGCTCGACCTCATTCTCTCGCAGGTGAGTGATTTGATGACGATCGGTCAGGCGGAAGGCATCCGGCTTTCTCACGTGAAACCGCACGGAGCCCTCTACAACATGGCGGCACGTGATCCGGAACTTGCGGATGCGATCGCAGCCGCAATCGTCCAACTCAATCGCCGGTTGATTCTGATCGGATCGGCCGGTTCCGAACTCCTCACCTCTGGAAGGGCGCATGGGCTAGCAGTCGCCGCGGAAGGATTTGTCGATCGAGCCTACCAAGCCGATGGTCGTTTAGTACCCAGGACGGAGGCGCATGCGGTGCTCCATGATGAATCGACTGTGCTCGCGCGGGCGCACGCACTGGTACACGATGGGACTGTTGTTGCAGCCAATGGGACCATGCTCCACCTCCACATCGATACCCTCTGCCTCCACGGCGATACCCCGGATGCTCTTCGGCTGGCCCATGCGCTGCGAACAATGTTCGCGGAGAGCGGAATTTCCGTCAGACGACTCGATCATGCCGACTAAACAGCCGCTCATTCATGTGCTGCATCCCGGCCTCTTCACCACCGTGCAGGATCTCGGTCGTTCCGGATATCAACGATTCGGCGTGTCGGTGAGTGGAGCGATGGACCCGTGGGCGCTCATGGTCGGCAATCGCCTGCTCGGTAATCCTGACCAGGCCGCCGGTTTGGAGATCACACTCCAGGGGCCTCAACTGCTGTTTGAGCAAGCGGTCAGGATCGCCATCACCGGTGCCGATCTTTCACCCACCAGCAACGGTCTCGCGCTTCCCATGTGGACCGTGGTCGCCATGCCGGCTGGAAGCCGGTTACAGTTCGGGATGCGACGACAGGGTGCCCGCGCCTATCTCACAGTGGCTGGCGGCATCACCGGCCCAATGATACTGGGAAGTCTTTCAACCCATGTGCGGAGTGGATTGGGCGGGCTGGCAGGCCGAGCGGTGAAGAAATGGGATCAACTCTTCGTGGGAACTGCTTCACGAGCTGCAGCACAGCCCATAGGTCGTTCGCTGCCGGAACGATATCGACCGCGGTACACGGGCTCTCCCGCCGTGCGAGTCATGCCGGGCCCGCAATCAGATTATTTTACCGACGACGCCATTCGACTGTTAACCAGCAGTCCATACCGGGTGACGACGGAATCCGACCGGATGGGCTATCGCTTGGAGGGCGCGGAGCTCCCGCATCGTGCTTCAGCGGAGATTGTCTCCGAAGCGGTATGCGTCGGCAGTCTTCAGGTTCCGTCCAATCGACAACCGATTCTCCTGATGGCAGATTGTCAGCCGACGGGCGGGTATGCCAAGCTCGCCACGATGATCGGTGCCGATCGGTCGCTTGCTGCGCAACTGGCACCGGGCGACACCCTGTCCTTTAGGATGATCAGCGCAGAGAAGGCATCTGAACTGTTTCGGTCAACGTATGCGGAACTTGATCGAATCCTTCCCCCTGCCGTGCTTGGGGCAAAACCGTGAATAGTGAAGTCTCTGCGTTGATCACTGCCGGAGATTTCTGCACAGCCCCCAACGAACGAGAGGGGTTCTTCGAGGCGCAGAGTCCTTGACATTGCCCTGAAGCGATCTATTATTATTCGTATGGACACCACACTGACTCCTCGACAGATTACCCACGATGAGAAAAAAGCGGCTGAGGCCGCTTTCGCTGGTCGCCCATTCAATCCCAAATGGTCTGACGCGGCTCGCATCGTCTACGACGGCCTTCTCGCCGCGATGGGGAAAGAGGCTCGTGCCGTCGATACACACGACGAACTCGAGCCGGTTGAGCCGCTGGCTTAATCCCCTCGCTGCAGTTCGGTCGCCTAGGGGTGCGCATAGGCCTCCCCTCTCTCACCTTGTGGCCATCGCCGATGCGTGGCATCGCCACCTCGCGCTGCAGCCTAGGAGGCTGAACGCCGTCGCGCGATAAGATCCTTGACCAGTGCCCGTTCCTCCTCTTCAGTGTGTACCTCTCCATTTAAACGCGCCTCGGTCAACCGCTCCAATATGGTCCGGTAGACAGGGCCTGGCTTCAGACCAAGGGCCTGGAGCGCCTTTCCGGTGAGAGCCGGTTTTATGTCACGATACGTAGTGAGATACTGGGACAGAGACCGTTTAGCGGTGTCCGAGCCATTCTTCGCCAGAAGGAACACCAGGCACTCTTCTGAGAAGCCGGCTAAGGCGGCGACCGTTTCCGATGGCCGGAGAGGTGCACGCCTGGCTAACGTCCGGCATACCGGCTGCGTCAGGAACCGAGCCTGGTTTATGGCGGTCCGTTCCGCTTCGGTAAAGGGAAAACGTTCGAGCATGTCGCGGACGGCTTCATCCGGCATGGTCTCCGCGAGCGCCATGGCGTAGACCACCCATCCATCGATGGTCCGGTCGAGACACGACAGCCGATACCAATCCAACGCCGCTTCCAGCTCGCTGAGCCGTCGATCCAGCCTGGCAGACCAGGTCAACGTTGGGTGAATAAACCGCAACAGATCAAGGTCGGCTAGCCGGCGCACCGCCTGCCTCGGGGTGCGTTCAGAAAACAACAACCGCAGTTCATCCAAGAGGCGCTGGCCGGACAGTCGATGGAACAGTTCCATCTTCACCGCGCCCTTAATCAAGGCCAACGTGTCTTTACTCAAATGAAAGTCGAAGCGCAGTTCGAACCGGATCGCCCGAAACACCCGCGTCGGATCTTCAACAAAACTCAAACTATGAAGCACACGAATCAGCCGCTCTTTCAGATCGCGTTGCCCGCCGTAAAAATCGATGAGCTGACCGAAATTTCGAGGCCTCAGCGCCACCGCCAACGTATTGATGGTGAAGTCCCGCCGGTAAAGATCCTTCTTGATGGAACTTTGCTCCACAGTCGGCAAGGCCGTCGGATACTCGTAGTACTCGGTACGGGCTGTTGCGACATCGATTTTAAACCCGTCCGGCAGCAGTACCACGGCCGTGCCAAACCGTTCATGCACCTTGACGCGACCGGCACGCTCCTTCGCGAGGGCGCGCGCAAACGCGATGCCATCCCCCTCGACGACCAGGTCCACATCGAGATTCTCGAGACCGAGCAACAGATCGCGGACGAATCCTCCGACCACGTAGAGTGACAAGCCCAGTCGTTCGGCCAATACACCTGATGCGTGCAGCAAGTCATGGACGCGAGGAGGCAACCGATCCCGCAGCAGTCCTTTCAGATCCCGCTTCCGCACTCCTCCGGGTGACTCCAGTCCTATGAATGACTTCGGTTTGCTGCGCGCAGATGCCAGCACATCGTCATGCAAGCTACGGAGCAGGTCGGTTCTCGTGATGACACCCACTATCTTGCCGTCGGACAACACCGGTACGAAACGCTGATTCAATTCGATCATCCGTGTCTCGATGTCATGGAACGGCGTGTCGGGCGATGCGCTATAGTGTCCGCTGCCGGCCAGATCTCCTACCGGCTGATCTCCGAGTTGATGAAACAGGGCCTTCTGAACGGTTTCCCGTGAAATCATGCCGATGTATCGATCTTTCGTATCAACCACCGGCAGCACGTTGACACCGTAGGTGGTCATGGACCGTTCCGCCTCCGTCACGGTGGCATCCGCGACAATCGACTTGACGGGCGTGGTCATCACATCCCGGGCTAACAACGTCGGGCGGTACCGTTCGGTCAGCAGACGAGTCAGTTGTTCCTGCACTTCCACGAGCGTACGGCCTTTAACACTGGCAGCGGCCGCCACGGCATGTCCGCCGCCGCCAAACTCGCGCGCAATCCACGCCACATCGATCTCCGGCCTGCGGCTCCGTCCGATAATCTGAACCTTCTCGTCCATCGCGATGGCCACGATGACCGCATCAAATCCTTGCAGTTCCGCGAGCCGCTGAACCGCCTCGGCAAGGTCTCCCGTATATCGATCGTATGCACTCGAAGCGACGAGGATTTTTCGGCCTTCTAAGTAGTAGATCTCCCCTGATTGAAGCAGATCGTTCAGCAGGGCAATGAGATCCGGATCAAGCGGATGCTGCAGCGTCTCTGCGACCCGGTTCAAATCGGCGCCGGCACGGAGGACAAACGCCGCGGCTTCCAGATCGCGCGGAGTCGTCGTGGGATAGGCCAGCGAGCCTGTTTCCTCATACAGGCCCATGGCCAGCACGGTGGCTTCAGCAGCAGTGAGGACGACCTGCTGCGATTGCAGGCGCTCGATCAGCAGCGTTGCAGTGGCTCCCACCGGCTCGATATGGCGCTGTGTCTTTGACGCCCAGGCCGACGTCTCTACCCCTTCGCCATTTCCATGATGGTCAAATATATGGACGTCCAGGTCCTTGCGCGAACTCAGCACCTTCAAGGGACCGATGCGCTCCGGCTCTTGAACATCGACCAGGATCAATCGATGCACATGCTCCAATGCCACATCCTTGAGGCGGCAGATGCCCAGGTCGTGATCGGCTAGAAACTTTCGGACGGATTCCTGAGTGCCCCCAGGAAAGACCAGAAGAGCACCGGGATACAATTTCCTGGCCGCCACCATGGAGGCCAATCCGTCAAAGTCTGCATTCAGGTGAGTGGTGATGAGATCCATGCCGGCATTCTAGCAGGATCAAGTGAATCGATTCAGGCGCGATGTGTGAAATCCAGGGACCGGGTGCCGACTGGAACGGCTATGACAATTGAGGTCAGATACAACCATGCCGCCCACAGTATGACCTGTGGACGGCATGGAAGGCACCCGACAACAAGCACGAGCGCAGAGACCGACCAAGTGCCCCGGACCGACATGCTGAGTTTCTGACGAAGTCGGTCCGGATGGAAACATTAACGCTGCTGGCGGTCGTGCTTCTGGCGAGCGATGTGGCGCGACGTACGATCCTGGGCATGCTTGATCCTGGCGCGTTCTTTCTTCGTCACCACCCCATCGGACTTGGCTTTGTCCTCGATGTTGTTAATGTGTTCCTGCTGATTGTTCAAGCGAGTGGCCTCACGTTCATTGAGTTGACCGCTGGCAATGCCTTGATCAATCCGTCGCTCCTGATTCGCCTGTCGCTGATCGATTCTTGGGGTCTCCGCCTGCGCGAAGACCAATGACGGGACACACATCGACAGTATAGCCACACTCCAAATCACCTGCTTCATACATCCTCCCTTGGTTATCGCGAAAGCCCTGTCGTTCATTTCAACGTACAAGGCGGCTGGTTCGTTGACAACGAGTTTTTGATTTCCGAGAACGCTATACGGAGAACTGCGTGTCCCAGCGAAACAGCAGAAGTCAGGAAGGATCCGGAGAATGGCTGGGCAAAATTGAACAGATGTTGGCGTTTTCCTCTCCTGCCGGTCCTGTCTTATCACGCCAACCGGACACAACCGGCACAAATCCGAGCGAATCACCCCCGGATCTCGGAGGCATGGGGCTTGCTCAGTCAATCGCCGACCCGCAGTCCTCATCACTGAAGGAGGTTCTTATGAAGATTAACGTTGAAACTTCATGGCTGGGCATCGCCGTGGCGACCCTCGCCACCATCAGCTTCGCGGTTGCACCGGCATCAGCAAAAGAAAAAGACAAGTCGGGCAAACATCACCCGCCGGCCGCGACCACATCCGCAGCTGCCGCGGCGTCTCTTTTAGGATCCGTGCCTGAGCAATCGGCTGCCGTCAAGCCTGGCCAATACGACTCGAAACCGGGCGTGGCCTGGAAAACCGTGGGCGGTACCGTCAAAGATATTCAGGGAGAAACCTATACGGTCGAGGACTACGACGGCAGTCAAATGAAGGTCCGTGTGGGGCAAGGCACCAAACAACTTCGAGGTCACAAAAAGGTGGGCGACACCATTCGGGCTGAGATTACTCACGGCGGCTTCGCCAATTCCATTCAGTAACCCGCTGACATTGCGAACCCGCCTCAGCTCGCCGGTGTCCGAAGAGGCCGACCCTGCACAGGTCGGCCTCTCCTTCATCCCTCACATCCGTTGCTACGTCAGCTATTTCGGAGCGCGAACAAACTCGATATCACCGTAAAAGGCCACGGCGCGTTCTTTCGTATTATCCGTATCCGTCATGATCGCAATGCCGTTGATCGCGGGCGGTTCCTCCGCGAACGCCGAGAGATAATCCTGATAGACGTTCCGCTCCTCTTCGATCCAGGAACCGATCCGTCGAGCCCCACTCTCCACGACAATCATCTTGGCAAAACTCGTGAACGCATTGTCCACCACGGTTCCCACCGGGCTCTTGCTGTCCCAGATGTAGTTGAGCGCGGCGATGGGAATGTCGCCGAATAGCGCCTGGCCGGCCTTGTATTTGAGTTTTTTTCCGAAACTCACCCTATCCGGCTCATACGCGAAGGTAATGTACAACCGCGCCGGATAGTCGTCGCCTTCTTTCCGGCTCACGTCGCTCTTGTTCAACACATTCTCGATCTTCCAACGCCAGCGGACAATCGGATATTCACGCGGGTCGATCGTCACGGCTTTGGTCAGTCCGGAAGCGCCAGCCTCGCTCACCGCTCTGACAACAGATATGGCCTGGTCTTTGATGACGTCATATTGCGTATGCCGCTCGATTTTCTTGAAAGTCAGCATGTGCCAGCCATCCGGCAATGCTGATCCCTCTGTTGCGGCGGAAAACGTTCCCACGGGCAACAGGGCCGGCTGCTGCGCCTCCCCCATCACCGTTGCGCCGAATAATGCGAGACAGAGGATTGGGCCGATGGGCCGCATAGGTATTCATCGCCTCAGCCAGGCAAATAACTTGGTCAGCAGTGACTTGGTGCGCGGGGTGAAATGCGCCTTGCGCCAAAGATTGACCGTTTTCTTGATGACTTCCGCACGTGTCGGATAGGGATGGATGGTTGCGGCAATCGTCTTGGCGCCGACGCCGGCTTTCATCGCCACAGAGACTTCACTGATCACGTCCCCTGCGTGCGACCCGACGATTGTGGCCCCGAGAATCGTATCGGTACCCGCTTTGATATGAAGACGGGCAAAACCCTCCTCATCACCATCCAGAATGGCTCGATCGACCTCATCAAACTTATAGGTGTAGGTTTCGACCTGCAGTCCCTGTTTCACTGCCTCCGCTTCGTACAAACCGACATGGGCGATTTCCGGAGAGGTGAAGGTGCACCAGGGCATGTTGAGCGACGCCATGCTCGCATATCCCAACCCGAAGGGATGGGGAAAGAGCGCGTTTTGAATGAGGATCTGCGCCATCGCATCGGCGGCATGGGTGAACTTATAGCGCGAGCAGACATCCCCGGCAGCGTAGATACGCGGGTTCGTCGTCTGCAGGCGATCGTTCACTGTGACGCCGGTCTTATCGAATTCAACGCCGACGGCCTCTAATCCCAAGCCTTGTACGTTGGGCGCACGGCCTACCCCTACCAGGATTTCATCGACCGTCAGGTCATGGTGTCGTCCATGAGAATCGACGATAAGCCGCTTGCCGTCCGAGACCTTCTCCACCCGGAGATCCTTCCCGCAACAGAGCAGGGCCACACCGTCACGGATCATCGACTGTTGGACGCATTCCGCCGCGTCTCGATCCTCATTCGGGAGAATGCCGTGCATCGCCTCAATCAGCGATACTCGGCTGCCGAATCGTGCCAAAGCCTGCGCCAATTCGCACCCGATCGGGCCGGCCCCGATGACGCCGACGCGCGCGGGGAGCGCCGTGAGCGAAAAAATCGTTTCATTGGTGAGATAGCCCGCCTCTTCCAGGCCGGGGATGGGAGGAGCTGCGGCCCTTGCCCCTGTACACACAGCCGCCTTGACGAAGGCTAAAGTCCGGTTGCCTGCCGCGCCTTCCACGCTCACCGTATCTGGGCCGACAAACCGGGCCTGGCCGATATAGACATCCACGCCCAGCGATTTATACCGGTGTGCAGAATCCACATGGCTGATTCTAGCTCGCAGCTGCCTCATTCTGGCCATTGCCGCGCCGAAATCGAAGCTCGCCCCATCCGGAATGCGGGCGCCGAATACCGGCGCATCGCGCACCTGTGCCCAGGCGTTTGCGGCGCGAATCAATCCCTTGGAGGGCACGCAGCCGACATTGAGACAATCGCCACCCATCAAGTGCCGCTCGATAAGCGCCACCTTCGCGCCGACGCTCGCGGCAATCACTGCCGTAATTAATCCTGCCGTTCCCGCCCCAACGACGACGATGTTATATCGACCGTCCGATTCAGGATTCACCCAATTGGATGGATGCACATTGCCCACCAGTTTGCGGTTGTGCTCGTCATCCGGCAGAACGAGGTGCTGACTATCGGCAGTCCTTACAGACATCTACACGACCTTTCTCTACGCAAGGCCCTCGCCAGAGGCGTCTCTCTCTGTTCAGCTCGAGTGACCGGCAAACCGCTTGTAGAGGATGGGGACCAGCGCGAGTAATCCTAACAGCGTAAACGCGATCAATACATTGGGGGACACGATTTCCTTGAGCGAATTGATGGTGCCCAGTTGGCGCCCCGCATAGGCAAACACAAAACTTCCCGGAATAATACCGAGGGATGTCGCCGCCACATAGGTGCCGACGTTCACCCGGGTCAATCCCGACACCATGTTGACTAAAAAAAACGGAAAGAGCGGGATCAATCGCAGAGTCAGCAGGTAGCTGAACGCATTCCGAGAGAACCCCTCCTGGATAGCTCCGAGTCGGCTACCGAATTGCCGCTCCACCCAGTCTCGCAGCAAATACCGCGCAACCAGAAATGCCAGGGTGGCGCCGACCGTGGCGCCGACATTCACGTACAGCGTTCCCAGCACGCTCCCGAAGAGAAATCCTCCGGCGAGGGTCATAATCGCGCCACCCGGCAATGACAGCCCGACCACCGCGCAATAGGCCAATACATACACCGCAACGGCCGTCGAATAGTTGGCTTCCGTGAATGCAAGCAGCTGATCGCGATTGGCCTTCAACGCATCCAGGGAAAGGTAGCGCCCCAGATCGAAATAAAGAAATCCCGCCACGGCACAGCCCACGAGTAACGCCAACACAAGTTTGCCGCTACCGGCGCGCGCCTTGGGAAGAGAAGAATCGGCTGAAATCGTCATCGTGTTCGGTACTCCCGGCGGTATCATCGTGTCTACCTGCTCCTGTGTCAATCAGATCACGTCCTCGTCGTCCATGCTGCGGCCTCTTTTTCCTCGCTTCTGCATTTTTTTGCTCCCAGCGTTCATCGGTACCCTCAAGTGCAGGGCGGCAACCTCCGAAAGAACTCTTGAAGCCGGGAGGCGAGTGGAGGTAATGTCGTCCGTGTACGCGATCATTGATGTCCTGGACGCTGCCATGCCGACAACACATTCGGTTCCACAGCAGACCCGTACCTCGCACCCCGCTTACGAAACCGCTTTACACGTGTGGATGCGCCCCTGTCCCCATTGCCATTGCCGTCTCAGAAAAAATTCACCTGAAGAATCATGGCGTTGTGGCTGCGGCTGGCGCACGGAGTGAAGTGGTACAATTAGGGCATATGAAGGGGGTGACGTCATGGGACCGCTCTCGGTGCACGATATGAAGGGTGGATTTTTCCTCATCGCCAGCTTTGTGTTACTGGCCACGATTTGCGCCATTGCGGCACTGGGCACGTTGATGCGCCCGCAACGCTGGTGTGAACGCGAGACCAGACTGCACGTCTAAGGTTCCCAGTCGGCCCCCGTTTGAGGCTGCCTGACGTCGACGCCCCCTGCGGCCTTCCCTCTCTGTGCGCAATGTATCTCCTGCTCCAGCATTGAGAATCCTTCTAAACCGCACATTGGCGCAGAATCATGGGCCCTTTCATGCCATCCGCATGTGTCCTCGCCCTTTGTCATTGCTCGCTTCAACCCTTGTAAGAACAGGGCATCTTGTCCTACTCTGTGAACAGGGAGGCCGGAATGGATCAGAATGATCGATTGATCAAAACCAAGGAGAACTGGGCCAAAGCCCGGCGAGGCGGAGAAGAGCGTGAGGTGTTTTATGAAGGCGACGACCGGCTCCCGCCAGGCCAGCACCTCGTTGAGACGTGGCCGGTGCTCGACCTTGGCCAGAAGCCCGATATTCCGCTTACCGAATGGACGCTCACCATCGGAGGCGCAGTCGCGGCCCCGATGACCTGGACCTGGACAGACTTTCTGGCGCAACCGCAGTTCAAAGATATCTCGGACTTTCATTGCGTGACCTCCTGGAGCCGGTATGACAATGAATGGGAAGGGGTGAGCTTCAAGCATGTGGCCGCCGTGGTCCAACCGCATCCCTCCGCCCGCTTCGTGCTGTTCAAGTCCTATGACGACTACACGACCAATTTACCGCTGAGCGCCTGTCTGGACGATGACGTGCTGCTCACCTATAAATGGAACGGTCGGCCGCTCACGAAGGAACACGGTGGTCCGGTGCGCATGATTATCCCGAAGCGCTACGCCTGGAAAGGCGCCAAATGGATCAAGGAAATTACCTTCTCGGAGCACGACGAGAAGGGTTTCTGGGAAGTGCGCGGCTACTCCAATACCGCCCTTCCCTGGCAAAACGATCGCTACGGATGAGCCTCCACCTGCAGCCACGACGCCCCTGGTGAATTCCGACATCATACAGCGCATCGAGATCTGGCCGGTCGATATTCCGATCACCGATCCCTTTGTCGTCGCCACAGGCGCGCGTGTGACGGCGCAAAACCTCTTCATGCGGGTGACCTTGAAGGACGGGACTCACGGCGTCGGAGAGGCCGCGCCGTTTCCTGAAGTGGGAGGCGAGGATCGAGCCTCCTGCCTTGCTGCCGCCCAGAAATTAGCCGCTGGACTGATCGGACACTCTGCCGGAGACTACGAAGCCCTTGCAGACCACCTGACGGAACAGGCTCCGCTCTTTCCCGCCGCTCGATGCGGCCTGGAAACGGCCCTTCTCGACGCCTATTGCCGGTCTCAGCGCCTCCCGCTGTGGCAACTGTGGGGGAAAGCCGACGTCCGGGAGCGTGAAACCGACATCACCATTCCGATCTGCGACCTCGACAAAACGCTGGCCCTCTCGCGCGGCTGGTATGCGCAAGGCTTCCGCCTGTTCAAGATGAAGGTCGGAACCGACGTCGAGGAAGACATACGCCGCCTACAGGCTGTGCATGAGGCGCTTCCGGGCATCAGCTTTATCGGTGATGGCAATCAGGGCTTTTCTCGCGAGGACTGCATCCATTTCGCCGGCCGAGTGAAACAGTTCGGAGGGCGCCTGATCCTTCTGGAACAACCGGTGGTTCGTGACGACCTCGAAGGACTTCACGCCATTCGGCATCTCACGGGCATTCCCGTCGCAGCTGACGAATCCGTCCGATCACTGGACGATGCGCGCCGCGTGGTCAGGATGCAGGCCGCCGACTATATCAATATCAAGATCATGAAAACGGGGGTAATCGAAGCACGGCGCATCGCAGACTTCACCCGCTCCTCCGGCCTTCGACTCATGGTCGGCGGCATGCTCGAAACGCGCATCGCAATGGGCTGTTCGTTCAGCCTGGTGTTGGGGCTGGGCGATTTCGATGTGCTGGATCTCGACACACCGCTCCTGCTTTCGACCGATCCCGTCATCGGCGGGTATCGCTACCAGGGCCCCCGCCTTCTCCCCTGGCAGGAGGCGGGACTCAACATGCAGATGGCCGTTCCCACCCACTGTCTCACTATTCAATAACCGGACGCTCAATTCGCCGTCGCTCAGACTCTCCCTACCGCTGCCTGCAGGTTTCCCGAAATATTTTGCCGTTTTTTCACTTTTCTGAAAAATTAACCTCAGGCACCGTGGCTCCGCTGAGGGGACCACCTTTTGCACCTATCGCCACCGTTCGTATCCGGGAGGATCGTCCCATGCAATCAATCACCCCACACCCGCGGCTCAGATCTGTCTTCACGCTCTGCTGGATGGTCGGAGGCGCGGCATTGACGCTGGGAGGCTGCGTCTCGCAGCAGACCTACGACACTGCCAGGCATGAAGTAAAAACGCGGGCGGGCGAGCTGGCGCAGACTCAGGCCGATATTCACAGCCTGGAACAGGAACGAGAGGCGGCACACCTTGCTAATCAGCGCGATGAGCGAACGCTTGCCAACCTGAAGAGCGAGCTGAAAACCATTCAAGCTTCCTACGATCAACTTCACAAGGCCAATCAAGCCAAACTGGCACTGCTTGAGCACAATATTGCCGCCTTACGTGCCAAGCATCAGGCCATGCTGAAGGAGATCGGCGATACCAAGCGGATTGAGAAACGGCTGGAAGCCCTGACCACGTTGCGCGATCGGACGATGGGCACGCAGCAATCCGGGCCGGAAGCACAGGCGACGCCGGTCGATATCAGTTCACCGGAGCAACACATGGTCGCGGTGATCACACCGCAGCCCTCGCAGGCTGACGCATCCTCACTGCCGCCGATCCCGGCGACCGTCCCGGCCCAACTTCCCCCTGCTCCACCGACAGCCGCGGCTCCAGCACCGGCGACTTCCTCAGCCGCACCAGCGGCTGTTGCACCCGCTACGCCGAATGCACCGGCAAAGGTCAGCCAGGCCCCGGCTGCTGCCGCTGCTCCGCCTGCCCCGCGGCCGGTCCCTGCAGCACCCCCCGCGGAGGAATCCTGGTTTTCCAGCGTGACCGGCTGGTTTTCTTCTTTGATCGATTGGCTCTGGGCCTAAGATAGATATGCGAATCGGCTCGGACCTCACCACCTTGTGATGGTCCGGGCCACAGGTATCGCTTTCTCTCCACGGCGCTTACGAAAGCGGCTCTGCCGGCGAGAACCCATCTCCCCCCTCATCGCACTTCTTGCAATTTAATTCAGTGCCGATAAATACCTGCCGCCCCTCTTCGGTCAGTACCCACGGACGACTCGTCATCGGCGGCTGGTGACGCACGTGCTGGCCGTGCCCGCAGCGCAGGTCGGCCACCCAATGCCCCTCCTCATCCTGGTGATATCCGATAATCGATTGTTGCATCACACACTCCCTCGTCGTTATCCGAACGCCCCCGGGCCTCACAGCCGATGCCGTGATACCGGGGCCTGAATAGACTGTGGTACACTGCCACGCCAGTCAGAGTACCATGTTTTCCAGGAGGTTGCGGATGGCACAGGCGGAGTTTCGTATCGGCATCGTCGGGGTAGGACGGATGGGAGCCAACATGGCCCGGCGCCTCCACGACCTCACCTATCAGCTTGTCGCCGTGTACGATACCGAGGCATCACGCGCCGAAACACTCGCCAACGAGCTCGGCTGTGCGGTTGCTCCAACTCCAGCCAGGGTCGCCGAACTGGCCAACACGATCCTGACAGTGGTCCCGGATGATGCAGCCATGCGCCACATCTATGCGCCAAATACGCCGGACAGTTTGTTACGGCATGCGACCGGCCGTCTCTTTATCAATTGCGCAACGCTCTCTCCCGCTGCCCAGATGGAAGTGCACAGGCTGGTGGAACAACAGGGCGGCCACAGCCTCGAAGCCTGCATGGCGAGCAGTATTCCCCAGGCCCGCCATGGCACGCTCTATCTCATGTGCGGCGGGCGCCGGGACGTGTTCGAACGCGCGACCCCGTTACTCAAGGATCTGAGCGCGCACTTGCGCTTTATCGGGCCCGCCGGCGACGCCGCCAAGGTGAAAGCGCTGGTGAACATGGTCATGAACGCCAATACCGCCGCCCTGGCGGAAGGCCTCGGATTAGCGTCCGCCTTGGGATTAGATCTGACGATGCTGCGAGAAGTCTTTTCTCAGACCGGCGCCAACTCCCGCGTTCTGGAAACGGATGGCGAAGACATGCAGCAGCGCGCGCATGATTGTTACTTTTCCGCCGCCCATGCTGCGAAAGATTCGGGTATTGCCTGCAGTTTGGCCGAACAAGTCGGGCTGGAACTTCCGCTTGCGAAGGCCACCTATGATCAATACCGCCGGCTGGTGACGCTCGGAAAGGGTGAATTGGATAAGTCGGCAGTCGCAGAACTGACCTTCAAAGAGCGGCTGACTTCTTGAGGATCACTTAGTGCTTTTCGAACGGGCGCTCGGGCCTCATTGAGGCAGGGATAAATTGCCAACGTTTCTCAGCATCCACATCGAACGCGCCTAAAAACTTCGATGGCTCCCCTACTGACTGAAACTCCACCAGTCGAATTCTGCACTGCGCGGGGTCAATCACTCGGGCATCATACTGCCCCAGCAGAGTAATCGCCCCCGACGCCTGCGCATACACATTGCGCCTGCCGGCATATCCCGTATCAGGAAATAACTCCGCCGTATCGGTACAGCCGCGAGATCCTTCTACCTGCAGCGTTAAACGGTAGCGGGACAAAAAGGGATGTGTGGCAACGCGTGTCACCCGCAAGCGCAACCCTGCCGAGGGCACATCCGCCTCAGCCGGTTCCGGACGATCACTGTTACAAGCTGCCAGGAGGAGGACCAGCCCCATCACCAACAAGGCCGGTCCTCGTCGCTGCACCAGGTTCATTTCGCGGCAGGCATCTTCGAGGCTGCGCCGATGGCATCAAGACCGGCTTCGGCACAGGCATCATCCAGGTGCGTTCCCGGCGCGCCGCCGACCCCGATCGCGCCGACCACTTCACCGGCAATTTCAATGGGCAAACCGCCTCCCACCATCAAAATGCTTTCGTTCATTTCTCGCAACGCCTGCAGCGCCGGCTGCTTGGCGATCATGTCCGCCAACTCACTGGTCGCACGGCGCAAACTGGCTGCCGTGTAGGCCTTCTTTCGGCTGCTGTCGACGGTATGGGGACCGGCACCATCAGCCCGCAGCATGGCCCGAAGCACACCGGCACGATCTACGACTGATGCGCTGACCCGATAGCCATCCTTTTTACAGGCGTCGAGGGCCGCCTGCACGGCCTTTCCGGCGAGGGCTGCCGGCAACACCGACTCTTTCGGCAATTCATCCGCCGCCTGCGCCGCTCCCAGCCATCCGGCGGCGACGAACGCCGCAGCAAGGAGGCCGACACATCTCACCACCCGCCCGGACACCTGTATTCGCTCTCCCATCTGATGCCTCCTTCATTCGGTCTTCGTCCGTCATGAATCATCCACACTGCACCGCGCGAGCCTACGGCCATCACACCGCTCTGTCAATACTCGGGTTCCCGTAGTCGGATTCGACACAGAGGCGTGACGGGTTACGAATAGAGGGCGAACTTTGCGGCCGGCGACAAGTGTTCGTGGGGGAGAGAGCGAGGAAGGGCATAGCGTGCGGCATCCATCCCGGCGTTGGACGTGTACACTCCGACCAGGACGATTCTCGGTTTCGTCACCGATCGGCCACCGCGATGGAGGCCACTGGTATCACACAAAATGATACTTCCGGCCGGCCCGACACAGGACACCGACGGCAGTGGGGTGCCGGTGATCAGTTGACTCAGGGCATCCTGCTCGGGATAACGACCAATGGGAGGGATGGCGGGATAGACATGGCCGAACTCGCCCCCCACCTGCGATCGTCTTACGTAGGTGAACGGACCCATGGTCTCGTCGACATCGGTCAGAAACACAAACAGCTTGATGACCCGCTTATCCTCATGATCGCGATGCCAGAATTCGGCGGAGATGGGCGGTTCGCCCTCGCGGACGGGGATGTTATGCCAGACATCGGTATAGTTCAGACGAACCTGCAGCCCGAGATACGTACTGGCGATGCTGAGGACTTGCGGGTGGAGAAAAAACCGGACGAAGGATGAGGGCAACGACGGTCGGTTGGCGCGGTGGCCGATAGCGCGCACTACATACCATTTGGCATCGTGCGGATTGTATCGCTGCCGGATCTTGCGTTGAATGTCCTGTCCCGCCAGAAGCATCTGTGCATCGTGTGACAGCTCGTGGAACAGGTCGGCATCGTGCACGAGCGCGTCGACCGAGCTGCGATAGATGCCATCCGTGTTGAGGGCCTGGACCGCTTCGACGCTCCGCGGGTGCAGCGGCTGCGGGATTGAGTCAAACACCCGGCGGGCCTGTCGATTGATGATCTGATAGCAAGGCTTTGACCAACGTAGGCGATAAAACAGCCTCCCGACAATCGAGAACGGCCATACATGCACCATGACGCCGCGCACCAGCTGAAGACAGGTTTTCCCTCGCCAGAACGTGCGCCACTGTCCAGGCCGTGTCACGCTGCCTCGCTCCCGGCCTGAGCGTGCACCATGGGCGGATTTCCAGACAAGCCGCAATGCTTGCGCGTCACAATCTCACTCCAAAATGTACGAGAGACCGACAGATCGGGCCGAGCAACAACAGACGAGATCGACGGCCGCTTAGTAGGTGGAAATGGGGTGAATCACTGGATCTGAAGAGCCGGGACGATGCAACTCCTCAATCCACACCTTCGCCTGTGCGACATAGAAGGTATAGTCGCTTTCCGGATAACTGAACACCACGGCATAGAGCAGCTGTTCGGCTTCCTGCTCACGCCCGGCGCTCAGGCTTGTCCGAGCTGCTTGCAGGGTGCATGAAGCAGCAAGGGCTTTCGGATCGACGGTGGTGCGAACCGGTTGCTTGGTGACAAATCGATCCAGGCTCTTCGGCACGTCGGGAGCGGGTACGACAGGCGTATCGGCGGCGGATTGCTGCAGTTGCTTCGCCGCAGACAACACCGTTTCGACATCACCACTCGATTGGCAATGCCGATACAACTCCCACATCGACATCACGGACGTCGATCGTGGTGCAGCCGCGCGAGTCGATGAGTCGAACAGTTGGCAGCCCGCCAACAACATGCCGACCGTCAGCAATAGAAATGACTTCGTCCCGGAGGAAGAGACCATGAGGCTATCCTTACCGGATCGGTTCCGACGGTGTCAAGAATTTCGGGGAGGAATTTACAGAAACGAATGCAGACGTGTGACAGCCGCGTCGCGATCATGACGACAGATCGTCGTCGAGGTGACGCGTCATCACATGGATATCACATCGAAGACGACGCGCCTTCGCGGAGCACTCCGACATCCTCGATGAGCGCCCGCAACGGCTCAGCGACCGACCAGGCTTCAGCGAAACAGCCGCGCGGACGGTGCGGAAGTTGGCCATCGAAAATTTCGGATACCTGCCCCACACAACCCTCCTCTATGTGTGCGGACAATCCTTCGAGAAACAATCGCGCTTCACGCCGCACGGCCTCATTGTCGCCATAGGTCTTCACCCAGGCCGTCACGAAGGGACCCAGAAGAAACGGCCATACGGTCCCTTGATGGTAGGCGCCGTCCCGAGCGGAGACCCCGCCTTCAAATGAGGCGCAAAATCGAATGTCTTCAGGCGCGAGTGTACGCAATCCAACCGGGGTGAGCAGCCGTTCTTTCATCAACTGCAACACCTGTTTCGCCTGCGCATCCGTCACGAGTTGATCATCCAAGGCCAGGGCGAAAATCTGGTTGGGGCGCAGAGATGCGTCGTCTCCGGTCGGGCCGTCCACGACGTCCAACAGATATCCCCCGGTGCGATACCAGTAGCGTTCACGAAACGAGGCGGTCGCGCGTGCGCGATCCTGCCGGCATTGCTCCGCATAGCCGGCTTCGCCGAACTGGTCGGCCAGCGACGCTGCCACGGCCAGCGCACGCACCCACAGGGCCTGTACCTCCACCGGTTTGCCGTGGCGAGGCGTAACGACCCAGTCTCCGATCTTGACGTCCATCCAGGTGAGTTGCACCCCGTCCACCCCGCCCGTGACTAATCCATCCTGGTCCATGCGAATGCCGAATCTCGTGCCCTGGCGGTAGCCGTCAAGGATCTGTTTGATGGCAGGCCAGGCGACCGCGCGAACGCCGGCCAGGTCGCGACTGTAGTGCAGATAGCGATCCACCGCGTGAACGAACCACAAGGAGGCATCGATCGTGTTGTATTCAGGTTGTTCACCAATATCGGGAAACCGGTTTGGCACCATTCCCTGTGAGACGTAGGAGGCGAATGCCTCGATCACCTGCCGCGCCACGTCGTACCGTCCTGTCACCAGACACAGCCCCGGCAACGCCACGAATGTGTCCCGCCCCCAATCGGCAAACCAGGGATATCCGGCCACCACCGTCTGCCGGGCTCCGCGCTGCACGAGATAGGCGCCTGTCGCGGCCCACAAACGTCGCGTCAGGACATCCTCGGTCGGGATGGACTGCTGAAGCTGTCCGCGGCGGAGGCGCTCAGCCTCGATCGCCTGCGTCACGTCGTAGGACGGCAACGGCTCGCTGGTGAAGACCAGTTCCGCCGCAGTTCCTGGCGTGATGGTGAACACACATTCTCCCGGCGACCACCAGTCTTCGATATGATCCAGGCCTCGCTCCCGTTCGACGCGATAGTGGACATGGCGATACCAATCCGGGCCGTGATGGTACTGGCCGTTGTGCAACGCTCGTACCGCCGGCAGCCCTTCATAGGGATGCCACATGACCTGACCTTCCTTTGTCGTCGCCTCACTCCGAACGGCGGCGTTTTCCCTCTGCGCCGCATGAAAATCTCGTCCGGACAGCATCGGCCGAACCCGCAACACCACCGGCGATGATACGTCATCCAGCAGCCGCCACCGCAGGATCACGAGATCGCGCCCCTGCGGACACAACAGTTCCCGTACCAGACGAATACCGTGCCCGGCATAACGCCACGTCGGCCAGGGATCGGCAGAAAACTCTTCGCAATACTGGTAGCCCTCCGGATGCACCGCGTCGTGATAGAGATTGGTCGACAACGGGAACGTCCGCCCGCCGCTTTCGACGAATTCTTCAACGTGATTGACCAGCACGACGCGATCGACCGGCGGATGTCTGGCGATCAAAAGCATGGCATGGTAGCGCCGCGTATTGGCACCAGCGACCGTGCCGGACGCATATCCTCCGCGGCCATTCGTCTCCAGCCACTCCAGATTCAACGCTGCGTCCAGGTCCTGGCAATGTCTCGAATCGATCGTCATGACGGATCTCCGGCCTATTCGCCTGACTGCTGAATCAATTTGGCCACCAGACCGGTCCAGCCTGTCTGGTGACTCGCGCCGAGGCCGGCGCCGTTGTCGCCGTGGAAGTATTCGTAGAACAACAGGAGATCCCGCCAGTGCGGATCCTGCTGAAACTTCGCCGTCCCGCCATATACCGGCCGCCGACCATCCGGGCCCCGCAAGAAGGTATGCGTGAGGCGGCGGGATAACTCGGCGGCTACCTCCGCCAGATTGCGCTTCTGCCCCGATCCAGTCGGGTACTCCACGCGAAATGATTCGCCCAGATAATAATGAAACTTCTGCAGCGATTCGATCAGCAGATAATTCACGGGAAACCAGACCGGACCGCGCCAGTTCGAGTTCCCCCCGAACAGACCGTTGGAGGACTCCGCCGGTTGATATTCGACGCAGTGGCTGGTGCCCATCATCGAAAACACGTACGGATGGTCCTTGTGATACCGGGATAGGGCACGCACGCCATGAGGCGACAAAAATTCCTGTTCGTCGAGCAAATACCGGAGCACCTTGGCCAACCGTCGCCGATTCACCAGCGAGAGGAACCGGCGCACTTCGCCGTCCTGCGATTGGGTTTCGATGTGCAAGCCGAAATCGGGCCGGTTCTCGATGAACCATTGCATGCGATGCTTGAAGCGCGGCAACTGGTCGATGAGTTCGGAATCCAATGTCTCCACGGCAAATAGAGGGATGAGTCCCACCATGGACCGGACCTTCATGGGGAAGGTCTTGCCGTCCGGCAGATGCAGCACGTCGTAAAAAAACCCGTCTTCCCTGTCCCAGAGCTCGATCTTGGCGTTGCCGATGTTGTTCATCGCCCGGCAGATGTAGACGAAATGCTCGAAGAACTTACTCGCCACATCCTCATACGCACGATCGTCCCGCGCCAGCTCGAGCGCGATGGACAGCATGTTCAGGCAATACATGCCCATCCAGCTCGTGGCGTCCGATTGTTCAATGTGCCCCCCGGTGGGAAGCGGCTTGCTGCGGTCGAAGACGCCAATATTGTCCAACCCCAGAAATCCACCTTGAAAGATATTCTTCCCTTCGGCGTCCTTGCGATTGACCCACCAGGTAAAGTTCAACAGCAGCTTGTGAAAGACCCGTTCCAGAAAGACCCGGTCCCCGACGCCTTTACGTTTTTTCTCGATTTTGTACACGCGCCAGGCCGCCCAGGCATGCACAGGCGGATTCACATCGCCCAAGGCCCACTCGTAGGCGGGAATCTGCCCGTTCGGATGCATGTACCATTCGCGCAGCATCAGCACGAGCTGGTCTTTGGCAAACCGTGAATCGACCAACGCAATCGGCAGGCAGTGAAAGGCGAGATCCCAGGCGGCATACCAGGGATATTCCCATTTATCCGGCATGGAGATGACGTCGGCGTTGTAGAGATGGGTCCAGTCGGCGTTTCGGCCGCGCAACCGCTCCGGCGGAGGCTCCGGCCCCGCCGGATCCCCCTTGAGCCATCGATCGACCTCATAATGATAAAACTGCTTACTCCAGAGCAGCCCGGCAAAGGCCTGGCGCTGCACCAGGCGCGCATCGGCGGACACATCGGGAGGCGCCAGATGTGCGTAAAACTCGTCGGCTTCTTTCAATCGCGCTGCAAAGACGGCGTCGAAGGCCTCAGGATCGAGCGCTCCCTCCGCAGACCCGTTGGTAAAGCGCAGGCGAATCGTGACCGGCTGTCCCGGCATGGTCGAGCGCACATAATGCGCGGCGGCCTTGGATCCGATCCGGTCCGGATTAATGGCGTTCTTGTCTCCTTGGACGATGTAGTCATTGATCCCGTCTTTCACATACCGCGCCCCGTCGGAATCGCCATACAAACGGCGTGTATTGGTCTCATTTTCCGTGAACAGCACATCCGGGGCTCCGTCGCACAGGAATCGACGCCGCCCGTAATACTCGTGATCAAATTCGACGGCACTCACCCCGGGGCTCGATTCGCCCTGGCGCATTCGCGGGCGGCGCACATCAATGCCCCAGGACCAGGTATTCCGGAACCAGATCGTCGGTAACACCGTCAGCTCCGAGGGCTCCGGGCCGCGATTGATGGCGGTGATGCGCAGTAACAGATCCTCCGGCGACGCCTTGGCATACTCCACAACGATATCGAAGTACCGGTCGTCATCAAACAGACCGGTGTCGAGCAGCTCGAATTCCGGGTCTGTCCGGCTGCGGCGGCGATTTTCTTCGATGAGTCGCGTGTACGGGAAGGCAGCCTGCGGGTACTTGTAGAGAAACTTCATGTAGGAATGCGTGGGCGTGGAATCGAGATAGAAGTAGTACTCCTTGCAATCTTCTCCGTGGTTGCCTTCGTTCCCCGTCAGTCCGAACAGGCGTTCTTTCAGGATCGGGTCGCGCCCGTTCCAGAGGGCCAGCGCGAGACAGATAAATTGGTGGCGATCAGAAATGCCGGCCAATCCTTCTTCGTTCCATCGATAGGCCTTCGAGCGGGCATGGTCATGGGGCAGGAACTCCCAGGCCGTTCCATAGGGACTATAGTCTTCGCGGACCGTTCCCCAGGCCCGTTCGCTGAGGTAAGGGCCCCACCGCTTCCAATGTTTCCGGCGAAGGTCATCGTCATCGAGGCGCTGCTGTTCAGCTGATGGCGGGACAGGCGCAGCCTTCTTCCCGGTCGATGTCGACATATGACACAGACTCCTCTTGCTGGCCGTCCTTGACCCAAAACGGCGCCAGCATGCACCGGGCATCAAAAAGATTCAACAGGGATTCGTGAAGGATTGAGGGAGGATCACTGATGACGTTCGGAGGAGTGGAGAGCCGAGCGAATGGAATGTGTAGCCGCACCGGTCCATGAGTAGGACGGTGACCTCATGTGCGGGACATACAATAAAATGCGGGACAGGAAGGAGCGCGGGAGGAGGCTTGCGCGAGGAGGCAGGGACACTAGCTCCAGACGACGGTTTCCTGGTTCATGAGATAGTCGATGACCTCGATGCTATCCCGTAACTGGAGTTGCGCCTGCTCCGACATCGGCAAAATGGCCCCCAGGAGCTTACCGGACTCCACCTCCGCCAGGTTGGGAATCCCGTCCGTACTGCGTTTTTCGAGATCGAAGCGAAAGCTGGCCACGTCTTACCTCCAATCCTTTGTCGGTCGTAGTGCAGCAATTCTTGAGCCAGACAGGCGCCCTATACGTCCATGGCTCACCATGAAGCATAGCACAGGACCTCCGTCGCTAAGACGAGCCAGGTAACCTCTTAATTTGTTGCGCGTTCCGACTGAAGTTCAGCGCGATGCGCTCAAGGGCGGGAGCGCGCCGAGATAGGGAAAGGTGCCGATTTTAACGAGCGACGTATCCGCTCGAAGCCTGAAATCATCTTGCGCAGTGTCAACGAAACGGGGGTCCACCGTCAAATCAGAATCAGGTTTCAGTTCAGGCGCCGGCTGGTTCGGAGTACCGGACCGGAGATAGTTGGAACCTGAATTCTGCATCGCATTGTAGGAGAAGAGGACCCGGCTTGAGGCTGCGACGACGAAGCCGTAGGTATTGAGGCTCACGATGTTCCCCGACGCTTCGTTTTGCGACGTGCCTAAAAATGCCGCACCGCCGCCGTTTTTCACGAACGTGTTCCCCACCAGGACGGCCTGCGCCTGATCATTGACGATCACGGCCTCGAACAGGCTTCGTGTAATGACGTTGTGTTCCAGCCGCACGGTGGATTTTCCCGCGACACTGACGCCGTGGTCGTTGTCGTGGATGAAATTCCCCCGCATGACGGCCTGGGAGTTGGCAAATTGAACACCGGTGGTTTCGCTGCCGCCGATATCGCAATTCTCGATCCGCACATCCTCCACTTGCTGGGTAAACAGCATGCCTTTCACCCGCGCATGATGAAAGTGGATGCCACGGCCGTTGAACATGCCCATCGCATGCCCGCCATGTTCATTGACGGTGATGCCGGAGATCTCGATATTCGTCGCGCCATAGGGCCATTTGCCGATGTGAAACACGCCCACCCGTTCACGGCCAAGGATCGTCACCTGATCCATGCCGGCCCCGATCAAGCGAACATTTTCTTTACTGTGAATGGTCACATCTTCGGGGTAGGCGCCGGGGCGAATCAGGATGGTGTCACCTTTTTTTGCAGCATCCACGGCTTCCTGAATGGAGCGATACTGGCCCGAGCCGTCCAAGGCCACGACTAGCGGCTGCCGTTCCGCTGGAGGTTCCTCCGCTTTCACGGGGACCATGCTCACCGTGCCGACCGAGACACAAAGGAATGCCATCTGCAATATCCAATAGTTCATTATTTTCATACGATGGTCATACCGCTGGCCATAGCGAGAAGTCAACCGAGCCTCGTTGCGGGAATCGGACCCCCATGGTATCTTCGCGCCCTATGATTTTTGTGGGCCTCACGGGCGGCGTCGCCACCGGGAAAAGCACGGTCGCCAAGATGTTGGAACGATGTGGGGCTCTCGTCATCGACGCGGATGCACTGGCACATCAGGTGATGGAGCCGGGTAAGCCGGCCTGGCGCGCGATCGTGAAGACGTTCGGACCCGCCGTCATCAATCCCGATCGAACGATCAATCGCCCGGCTCTGGGAACCATGGTGTTTCGAAACCGCGCGAGGCTGCGCCGTTTGGAACAGATCATCCACCCCCGCGTCGCGCGAGAACAGGCGAGACTTACCAGGCTGGCCGTCCGCAAGGATCCAAACGCCGTCGTCATCTACGACGTTCCTCTTCTCTACGAAGCCGGCATTGATGCGCGCGTGGACAAGGTCATCGTGGTCACCGCCGATCGGGAAACCCAGATCGCCCGATTGAAGAAACGCAATGGATTGACCCGCAGCGAAGCCCTCCGACGCATCCGTAATCAATGGCCCCTGAGGAAAAAAGTGGCGGCCGCCGACTTTGTCCTCGACGGAACCACCGCCCGCCCGCGCCTGTTTACGCTGGTCAAATCGCTCTATCGCGAATTGGCCAGGCTCGCCTAGCGGATCTGCGACCCAGCAGCCTTCGGTCATCCGTGATCCGTGCGAATCGTTACCCAAATGCCGTGCCTCTGGCTTTTCCCTCGCAGCATCGGTGTGTTAGCATCCGCGTATGCATCATCTCGTGATCATCGGCTCCGGACCTGCAGGTCTGACCGCGGCCATCTACGCCGCGCGGGCCAACCTGTCGCCTCTTCTCATCGAAGGCTGGCAATCCGGCGGACAACTTACAACCACGACGGAAGTCGAAAACTATCCCGGGTTTTCGAAAGGGATTATGGGGCCGGAGTTGATGAAGGAGATGCGTGGTCAGGCCGAACGATTCGGGACAGAGTTCCTGACCGGCGACGTCTCCGCGATCGATCTGTCGACCAGACCGTTTCGCCTGACCATCGACGGAGAACAAACGATCGGGGCGAGCGCTCTCATCTTGGCGACCGGCGCCTCCCCCATTCGACTCGGCTTGCCGAACGAACACCGTCTGACCGGGTATGGTGTCTCGACCTGCGCCACCTGCGACGGATATTTTTTTCGCGGCCAGGATTTGGTCGTGGTCGGCGGCGGCGACAGCGCGGTGGAAGAAGCGACCTTCCTGACGAAGTTTGCGCGCACCGTCACCCTTGTGCACCGCCGCGATAAGCTGCGTGCCTCCAAGATCATGCAAGACCGGGCCATGAACAATGAAAAGATCTCCTTTGCCTGGAACTCCATCGTGGAAGACATTCTCGGGAAAGATCTGGTCACCGGTGTCCGGCTCAAGAACCTCGTGACGGGCCATTCCACAGACCTCCCCTGCGCCGGCGTCTTCGTTGCCATCGGCCACCGTCCCAACACTGATCTCGTCAAGGGTCAATTGGAGATGGACGAGCAGGGCTACATCCTCACCTCGCGCGGGACGAACACCAGTGTGCCCGGCGTGTTTGCCGCAGGCGATGTCCAGGATGCGAAATACCGGCAGGCCATTACGGCAGCCGGCTCCGGCTGCATGGCCGCCATCGACGCCGAACGGTTTCTAGAATCAGCGCTTCATTCTCTCTAACCTCTCTAAACCTCCCGCAGGATGCTCAAAATGGTTGTCCAACGAGGCCGCAGGCGAGACAGATACCGGAGGCGTACCCGCAGTGGTACGTTGAGGATATCGTCGAGCCGAGAACGAAGTTGCCAGCAGTCGACGATCGGCAATTCTTCACAAACCAATACCGAACTTAATTAAAAGGAGGTCGCTCAAAAATTTCTCCGGCAAGGCCGCAGGGAGCTTGGCCGACCGAGCGTACGAGTGGGTACGTGAGGAAGGACAAGCGACTGAGAACGCGGCCGGAGGAAGTTTTCAGCGACCGGGACTATGCATTGCGCGATCATTCACTACCACGAACTCGCCCTCAAAGGCCGTAACCGCGATTTCTTCGAGCAGCGGCTCGTCCGCAACATCCGCCTGGCCCTCAAAGACCTGAAGATCCGGCGGATCGAATCGCTGCAGGGACGCATCCGGGTGACGATTCCCGAGGACGTCACTCCGGACCTGGTGACGGAGCGGCTCCGTCGCATTTGCGGCGTCTCAAACTTCCTGCTGAGCGAATCCGTGCCGTTAGACATCAGGGAGCCGGACCTGTCGAGCATCAAGCAGGTTGCGCAGCGTCAACTTGGGACACAGACGTTTACCTCGTTTCGAGTAACGGCCAAACGCGCGGATAAACGCCTGCCGTTGACGTCGATGGATGTGGAGCGCGAAGTCGGCGCCTATCTCCATGAAGCCATGGGGAAAGCCGTCAAGCTGAAACAGCCGGACGTGACCCTCTACATCGAGCTCCTCACCAAGGAAGCCCATGTTGCAGCGAGGAAAATCGAAGGTCCCGGGGGCATGCCGGTAGGCACCAGCGGCAAAGTCGCCTGTTTGATCTCGGGAGGTATCGATTCCCCGGTCGCGGCTTACCGCATGATCAAGCGCGGGTGCAAGGCGGTCTTCGTCCATTTTTCCGGCCGGCCGCTGGTCAGCCGCGCATCGGAGGAAAAAGTCCAGGAGCTGGTCCAACTTTTAACGACGTACCAATATCACTCCAAGCTCTACATCGTCCCGTTCGGCGAAATTCAACAGGAGATCGTCGCCAATGCGCCGGCGGCGTTTCGTGTGGTGTTATACCGGCGGATCATGGTGCAGATTGCACAGGAGCTGGCGCGGCGGGAAGGCTGCTGGGCATTGGTCACCGGAGACAGTCTCGGTCAGGTGGCCTCGCAGACAGCGGAGAATCTGGTGGTCGTCGAAAACGCGGCGGAGATTCCTTTGCTCCGCCCGCTCATCGGAATGGATAAAATCGAGATCACGGAACAGGCCCAACAGATCGGCAGCTTCACCACATCCATCGAACCCGATCAGGATTGCTGCAAACTGTTCGTCCCCCTCCATCCAAGCACCAGAACCAAATTGGAGGATATCGTCCGCATCGAACGAGGGCTGGAGATCAGCGCGTTCGTCAAGCGAGGCGTCGAGAAGGCCGAACTGACGACCTTTACCTTCCCTTCGTAACCAGATCCAGCGCCCGTTGCCGCAGGAGACGAAAGTGCACCGTGAGCTCCCGCTCCATGGCAACGGCGATCAACCAATCGGGAATCATGGTCTTGGGCTCGACGAGCAATTCAAACTCCGCTCTCGTTTGAGTGCCTTCACCTGCCGCCTGCAGCCTCCACTCGCGATGGTACTGCTTGAAATCTCCGCCTTTGAGATCGGTCACCAACCCGCCGCCGGGTAACACCTGCGACTCACAGAGCAATCGCTGCTCGCCTGGCAGCAGCGCATGGGAAATATAGACGTCCGTCAGGACATGGCCTTCGCGCTCCTCCACCTGTGCCATGCGCATGCGGGATTCGAATAGCTCGGGCCACTTGCGATATTCGGTGAGAATGGAATGCAGGACGGAGGGACTGCCCGGGAAGAGCAGCGTGGCGGTGGCTTTGACCCCGCCACCAGGTTCAGACTGCACCACAAGGGGCCGAAGTAAATGGATCGACCCGACCTCTCCTGCCCAGGATTGAGGGGTGGTCGCCAACACGAACGCCGTCAAGCAGCCCAGCAGCGTTCCCAGAAAAGACATGAGCTGTACCATGGCACGCATCAGTCTCTACCGAAGGGCCTGGCGAGTCGCAGAACGCTGGGTGTTACGAAGGGGATCGAGGCGCGTTCGACGGTGGCACGAGGAATCATGGGTACTCCAAACAGGAAACGCACGGGCCGATGGAACCAATCACCGTGGAAGAGGTCATAGGATAAGTATACTGATTGACTGCCTGGAGTGCGAGTGCAGAGCATGACGGAATGACCGCCGATACCGACTTCTGCGATCGGTGAATCCGTGACTGGCGGCAGCGAGCCGTTTTCCCCAATAGCTACTCGATGGCGAGGCGGAATACCAGCACAGCTCCGGTCAGGCCGCCTTGCTCATCGTGGAGCACGGTCGCGCTCTCGTGGATCACGTGCTCGACGCCGTGACGACTCAGGAGCAGAAACCGGCGCGTGCCCCGATCCACCGCCTTGATTTGCTGCAGCACTGACAGGGCGGGATTCACCAGCGGTGTGCGCCGCTCCGCATCCACCACGAGCATGACATCCTGAATCGGCTTTCCGAGCGCGTCGGGTTGGGACCAGCCGGTCAGCCCCTCCGCCGCCGGGTTGAGCAACGTCACCTTTCCCTGAGCATCGATCGTCACGACCGCCTCGCTCATCGACTGCAGCACCGAATCGAGCCAGCGGCCGCGTTGCTCGGCAATACGCAACACACGATGACGAAAGAGCGCCAGTTCGATCGCAGCGCGCAGATCACTGCTCACAAAAGGCTTGATCAGATACGCCAATGGCAATGTATACCGTGCGCGCTTCAGCGTGTCCTCATCGGAGAAGGCCGTCAGATAGATGACCGGCGTGCCATAGCGCGCTTGAATCATGCGAGCGGCATCGATCCCGTCGAGCGGCCCTTTGAGCTTGATATCCATGAGGATCAGGTCCGGCCGATGCTCTCCAGCCATATCCACGGCCTCGCTTCCTGAGGCCACCACCCCGACGACAACATACCCCAGCGACCGCAGCTGGCGACGAATGTCCTCAGCCACCACCACTTCATCATCGACAATCAAAATTTTTTCCTGAGCCATGGTGCAATCAGAAAACGGCTTGAACACAGGATTGTTGCCCGTCATGCCGGGATCTCGTGGTCCCGTCGCACACCTATGCACACGCACTAGTGGTCTACCGGTTCTCGCAACTAACATGCCACTTGCCCGATCCTGTTCTTGCACCAAGTTACGCCCTCGCGTTCCTGCTTCTCCCTACACCGACGGTGGTTTTTGAACAATGTCCGGACAGAATCGGAAGATCAGGGCCGGAAATAGCGGGGCATGCCGGAGATGAGGGTTCGCCGCAGAAACAAGGCTGTGGTACCATGCCCTTTTCACTGGAGCGCTCTACGATGTCCTGGCTCGTCCGCCTGATTTCCCCTGGCCTACTCAGTGTGCAGATTGCGCTTCTTGTCATGCCGTTCGACGCGCAGGCACAAGCACCTGCTGACTCTGCGGCCACCACCGAACACTCCTGCAGTTTCGGCATGGCCAAGGGTGATCCGGCCCATCAGTGCCAAGTACCAATTCCAGCCGGCTGTGTCATCGCAACATTTCCCGGGACAGACAAACCCTGGACGACCGTCTCAAAAGCCGGTCGCACCTTCTGCGCCTTCGACAAAAAAGGGACGGACTGGAAAAACAAGATTACCGGTCAATGCACCCGCTGCGATTCGAGCCATTGCACCGGCCAATTCATGGTGCGTTTCGAGTGCGCGAAACCGTAATGCCCGAGCCACTCACAGCGCTGATTACACAAGCCGCGCGCGAGCTGGGATTCGATGTCGTCGGCATCAGCCGGTTGCCACCACAGCCGGCACCGAACCAAAATCCCAGCGTTTCTCCCCACCGCCTCCTCGACCGGTTACATGAATGGCTGCAGCGAGGCTTCCATGCCTCCATGAACTGGATGACGCGCGACCCGGAACGACGGGCCGATCCGGCACTGGTCCTGCCCGGATGCCGGTCCATTATTTCCGTCGGAATGAATTACTACACGGATCATCGGGCCGATGAACGACCGGGCAACGGGCGGATTGCCCGGTATGCCTGGGGACTGGACTATCACAACATCATGGGTGACCGGTTAACGCAGCTGTCTGAACGGCTCGCCACTCTGGCACCTGAGGATCGCCATCGCGCCTACGTCGATACGGGGCCGGTCATGGAAAAAGCCTGGGCTCAGCAGGCCGGCCTGGGATGGATCGGCAAGCACTCCAACCTGGTCTCCCCTGAGTTTGGTTCATGGCTCCTGTTGGGAGAAATTCTGACGACCCTGGAGCTCGATGCGGACGAGGCCGGAACCGATTTGTGCGGCAGTTGCACGCTTTGCATCCAAGCCTGTCCGACAGGTGCGATCACCGAGCCCTATGTCGTGGATGCCGGGCGATGCATTTCGTACCTCACGATTGAACTTCGAGGCAGCGAGCCCACGCTTTCTGAGGAGCTGCGACGGGGTATCGGCAATCGGATTTTCGGCTGCGACGATTGTCTCGATATCTGTCCGTATAATCATCAGGCCGAACCGACCAGCGAGCCGGGCTTCCAACCCACACCGCTCACCACCTCGCCGTCGTTGCGCAGCTTGATGGACATGAACGAGCCGACCTTCGCGGCGACGTTCAAACAGAGTCCGGTTCGACGCGCCAAACATGCCGGACTCCAACGCAACGTCTCCTGGGCACTGGCCAATGAAGCCGCGCCAGCCGGAAATGGCACGCCCGCCTCATCATCGAGCCGTGATTCCCGGTAAGCTCCCCTCTGTTTCTCTTTCGCCGATAGTGGTAGGCTACGACTCACGTCCTCGCCGAGTCGGGGACCCACCTCAGCGGTTGCGACACCATGCACGCCCCCACCCTCCTGATCGTCGACGATGAAGAACGCATGCGGCGGCTCTTTGAGCTGGTGCTCAAAGCAGCCGGCTATCAACTCCTGCTGGCGCGTTCCGGCGACGAAGCCCTTCACATGCTCCAGGAGCATGATTCGATCGACATGATCATCACGGATCTACAGCTGGGAACCGTCTCGGGCATGGACGTCCTGGAAGCCGCGCATAAACAGGCGCCCGATGTGCCGGTCCTGATTGTGACCGGATACGGTACGGTGAAGTCGGCCGTCGAAGCGATGCAAAAGGGCGCCTACGATTACATCTCCAAGCCGGTGGACAACGAGGAGCTGAAAATCGTCATCGCCCGGGCACTGCAAGTCCGTCAACTTGCCCGGGACAATCGCACCTTACGCGCAGGGCTGCAGGAGCAGTTCGGATTCGACCGGATCGTCAGCGTCTCCAAAGAAATGGAGCTCGTGAAACGGCTGGCCAAGGAGGTGGCCCAGACCGATGCCACGGTGTTGATCACCGGCGAGAGCGGCACGGGCAAAGATCTTCTCGCGCGAGCGATTCATTTGGCCAGTCCGCGTGCCCAAGGCCCGATGGTGGCACTGAATTGCGCCGGGATTCCCGAGCATCTGCTTGAATCCGAATTATTCGGTTATGAAAAAGGCGCCTTCACGGATGCCAAAAAATCCAAACCGGGCCGCTTTCAAATGGCAGACCGGGGCACC
>ERZ724526.100-NODE-100-length-45722-cov-6.648368_pt1 | contig 45722 bp, 38 predicted proteins | sample MGYA00376059_ERZ724526 | MGnify/ENA primary metagenome ERZ724526 (study PRJEB28724, sample SAMN07190883) | activated sludge metagenome | isolation source: activated sludge of sewage treatment plant in Hong Hong | place: Hong Kong | collected 2016-03-17 ...
GTCGATGAGCACCTGTCGGACATTCGTGACGCGCTGCTGGAGCTGCTCGCGATTAGGGAAGGCGCTCCTCTGGGTGCGCTGCTGTGCCTGTCGGCGCAGCAGGTCGTAGGTGAGACGGATGGATCGCGCAGTGTTGCGGATGAGGAAGCCCCACTGCTGACAGCGGCGGATCATCAGCTGCTGCGAACGACGACAAGCACGGTGACGGGCGAACAGAGCCACCGAATCGGGCTGCGGCTGTTTGCGCGGCGATATGCGATCCAGCTGGGGCTCTTGTCGCAGAAGTCGGGCGTGTGGCAGCGAACGTGCTTGGGGGATGCGGTGCTGGAGCTGCCCAGGATGTATGCGTGGCCGCTGCTTCTGTCGCTGGAGTCGCAGCAAGCGATGGATCCGTACGATCGCTGGCGGGTGTCCAAAGAAGCGCTTGCCGAGATGCGACGGCGATCGGGCTTTGTGGTGCGGACGTCCGAGGCTGCGGATGCGAGCGAGCGCGAGCAAGCGCGACTGTTTCCGTGGCAGCGGGTGCGACGGATGCTCCGCTGTGGGCTGGTCGAAGCGCTGCCTTTGGGAAGTGGCGATGCGGACGAAGCGCGCTGCGAGTTTGGCTTTCGGCTGACGCAGTCAGCGATGGAAGCCGCCGAGCGGGTGCTGCGTGCGCCGGAGCATGAGGTGGCGCGGCTCGCGCGGTCGCTGATGGCGGAACGAACGGACGAAGCGATGCAGCCCTATCGTCATCGCCAAGCGCGGTCGGTGGATGCGCCGTCGCAGCGTCTGTCCATCGAGCACGCGGTGATCGAGCATGCGCTGCCGTCTCATCTGGTGATGGATCGTACTGAATCAGGCGAAGAGTCGGCGTCCAGTCGACTGCTGCGGGTGACGGATCTGTGGAACGAGCCCTCGCAGGTTGAAGGGACGCGCGACGCACAGAGCCCGAGCGACCCAGAGCTTGTGTCGGACCCCGTGGAGCCGCTGCGGCCTGCGTCGGGCGGAGAGCGCGGACCACAAGAGATCGACCTGGGGCCGCTGATTCGTCGGGCGTGGGGTGATCTGCAAGAGCGGCGGGTTCACTTTTCACTGCTCGGACCGTCGGCGCAGGTGGTGGGTGAGCGACGGCTGCTGGTGCAGACGCTTCGTGAGCTGCTGCGTGGGGCGGCGGCGAGTGCGCAGCATGGCTCGCACAGCTTGGCGCTGGTGACGGTGGAGCTGGCGCCGCAAGAAGATCACGTCGTGCTGTTTGTGCATGACAACGGAATGGGCCCGCCACTGCCGATGCTGCCCAGCCTGCTGGAAATGAGCGACGAAGAGCTGGCGGATGCAGACGATCCCGACAGTGAGCAGCCGAGCCTTCAGCGGATCCAGCAGTCGCTGTGGACGCTCGGTGGTGAGCTGACGCTGATGGCGCCTCGCTTGGGCGGAACCAGCCTGCGCATCATCCTGCCGCGCAGCATGCAAGATGAGCGCTCCGCTGCATAAGCTGAGCGCGTCGATGCCTTGTAAATCCTGCCTTTAGATCGAAAGTCTACTTACAAAAACCAGTTCACAAGTTCGCAAGGGTTCTCGTAAGATACCCAGGCTTCCGAATGGCCTGGGGCTGCGTGCTGCACCCTGGGGGTGAGCGCACAGGCTGTCGCGCGCGCCGGGAAGCGGAGTCTTCAGAGCCGTTACGGAGCCCGCGAACAATGGCACTTTCGCCGACCGAGTGTACTTCGTTACCTCTATCCGAACCGCCGAGCCGTCCGCGCAAGGTCAAAGACGTTCCCTACGTCGAGCTGTTTTCGGGCCGCGTTCAGGGCGTTGTGTCGTCGGGCTCGGATGAAAACCGCGTCTATGTCTCGTTCTTCGAGGCGGGCGCAAGCATCAACTTCAACTGCTCGACCAACAACAACCGTCCGTGCGGCGGTCTGCGCGGATCGCCGTGTAAGCACCTGACGCAGCTGATGGGCGAAGCGGTGCTGCAGTTTGGTCCCGAGCAAGTGGCGCGTTATCTGAAGCTGTCGGGCGATCTGTCGAAGGTGACTTCGGCGCACGACATCATGTTGCAGGTGCGTGGATCGCAAGCGCGGCTTGATGTCAGCCAGGTGTTTTCGCGCTTTCTGTCGCACCTGCGCTACTTCGAGCTTCCCGTCTCGAATCAGCCCATTCCTGAGATGACTTGGTTTGTCTTGGGTTAAGCGGTCCCAAGGAAAAGGACTCTGAGTATGAGCGATTCCTTTAGCTCTCTGTCCGTGCTTCCAGCGGGTGTTGCGGAAGCGGCAGATGTGATTGCCAAGCTCGATCACTGCTTCGTGGTGGGCTTTGGTCGAATGAGCGAGCGCGAAGTGTCCGCAGTGTCGGCCCTGCCCCGCTTGCTGGAAAAGACGCCGCTTGCGTCGCGGGTGAAAGAAGCCTGTGATGCGCTGCTCCGCAGTGAGTTTGTCGAGCGTCACTTTGTGAGCCTGGCCTGTGCGCGAGCGGCGCTGCAAGGCGCGATGACCGATGCACTGGCTACGCAAGTAAGCGGTGTGCTCGGACGCACTGCGGCGTGTGATGAGCTGGATGGCTCACCAACGGAGCAGCCCGGACATCACGGTGTCTTTCGCGAAAGCAGCCGCAACTTCCTGATGGAAATGGCGCTGTCGGGATTTGCGCAGCTAGAGCCCGATGCGCTGTATCCGTTCTACGCAACGCTCGACAAGATTCAGGAAGAGCCCGCGCTGATTCGACTTGCAGCGGTGCTGTCAGGATTTTTGTCAGAGCTGCTGTTAGAGCTACCGATTCCGTCGGGAAAGTCGATTCCTACCTATCGCTGGGTGGATCTGTGGACGCGCGCGATGCTGCTTGCGGTAAAGGCTCCGCAGACTCCGAAGATCGACGCGGTAAGCGGAGAGTTCTTCCCGATTGGCAGCGATCTGCATCATCACCGGAACCTGTTTAGCGTCTGTGTTCACGGCATCCTGAAGCAAGGAACCGCGCATCGCTACGTTCGGACTTCGGTGTCGGCCTACAAGGTCGATACGGTGATCGGCGTGGAAATGTGGCGGCTTTTGGAAGGCACATACGACAAGCTTCTGAAGGCACTGCGCGACGGAACAAGCCTGAAGCTTAGCAACATCAAGCTGCTCGCGAGCGGAGACCTTCTGTGGGATGAAGGGAGTGCGGCTGCGGGGTCTTCCTATGCTCCGTTTGAGCTGGCGAGCGCGCTGCTTGCGGTGGGGAAGCCGCTTCAGCGATCGAGCTTAGGAGGCGTGGACAGACATCCTGCGCAGCTGGCGGAGCCGATTCACTTGACGGGCTTCAAAGTGGTGAAGCAAGACGCCATCAAGTCGAAAAAGCCGTCGCAGAGCGAGCTACTTGAAGAGAAAGCGCTGGAAGTACTGGGGCTGAAGCTGCCGCTCGGTGGAGCGCGCGTTTCGGACAGCTCAGGAATGACCATCGATCGGATCGAAAAAGCGCAGGAGCTTATCGGACTGCTGCGCTTCGATCGCGGACGCTGGGCGATTCAGCCGCTGGGGATCAAAGCAGGAACCAAAGCAGAGCTTTCGGGAACGCCTCCACAGTCGCTCAAAGCCAAAGATGACACCGTCGCTGTGCTGCGTGAACGCGCCAGCAAGCTCCTTCGCAAGAAGTCGTAGGGCGCAAAGGGAAGACCATGGCGGATACAAGTACAGCTTCTTCGGATCAGGCGATACAGAACAGACAGCAAGCGCTCTTGTGGCGACTGCTGGCCGCGTGTTTTGGACAAGGGGAAAAAGCGCAGAACCTGGAGTCGCTCAGCAAAGAGATTGCGCAAGAGCTGTCGCTGCCAGAGCTGGTGCTCGATCCGATGGTGTCGATCACGACGCTGCTGCAGCGACATCCCGACCTGCGACCGCTGTTTGAGACACCGCTTCCGGGCGCAGTGCTCGACGAAGAAAGTCAAGACGGAGCGGCAATTGCGAGCGGCAGTCCCAGTCCCGCAGAGCGCGTATCTGCCAGCGCGAGCAGCAGTCCTACGGATCAGTTAAAGCGTACGGTGGTGCTGTCGAAGCTGCTGCTCAATGCATTTGGACCAGCGACGCAGACCAAGACGGTGACGGCGCAGCAGTACTCGCAGTGGACGCAGGATCTGGGCACGCTGGAAGGTGCGTTCGGATATCCGCCGGGTGCGCTGCGCGGACGCGGTGCGGGAACGGGACCAGGAGGCGGTCGTCGGCTGATTTCCGAAGAAGAGCTGCGACGTGGATTCCAAGGGATGGAAAACGAGCTGGTGCGTCGCATGGAGCTGCGCGAAGTCCTCAAAGACTCGCGGCTGGCCAGCAAGCTTCAGCCTTCGATTGCACTGGTCGAGCAGCTTCTGGCGGACAAGTCGAACCTGTCTGGACCGGCGCTGGACAATGCCAAGAAGCTGATTCGTGCGTATGTCGATCAGCTCGCGGAAGTGCTGAAGCTGCAAGTGCAGAAAGCCAGCAAAGGGAAGTCGGATCGCAGCGTTCCCCCTAAGCGTGTGTTTCGGAACTTGGATCTGAAGCGGACGCTGTGGAAGAACCTGACGAACTGGAATCCCGAGGAAGAGCGTCTGTATGTCGATCGCTTGATCTATCGGCGCACAGCCACTAAGACGCAGCCAACGCGACTCTTGGTGGTGGTGGATCAGTCGGGATCGATGGTCGATGCGATGGTGCAGAGCACGATCTTGGCGTCGATCTTTGCGGGACTCCCAAAGGTGGACGTACACCTGATTGCGTTTGATACCCGCGTGCTGGATCTGACGCCGTGGGTGACGGATCCGTTTGAAGTGCTGCTTCGGACGCAGCTTGGTGGCGGCACGCTGATTCGCCAGGCGCTCATCGAAGCCAGCAAGAAGATCGTAGAGCCGAAGAACACCGCGATGGTGGTGATCTCAGATTTCTATGAAGGCGGATCGGATCAAGAGCTGCTCGATTACATCAAGGGACTGAAGGACTCTGGAGTTCACTTCATTCCCGTCGGTGCGCTTCAGTCGAGTGGCTACTTTTCGGTCAGCGAATTTTTCCGCACGCGGCTTGCAGAGCTGGGAATGCCGATTCTGCATGGCGCCGTCAACAAGCTCATTCATCAGCTCCGATACCTACTGAATTAGGAGAGATCCACATGGCCACGCCTCGTACCAAGAAGACCAAGACCGATGACGCTGCTGCGGCCACAACTGCGGCTCCGGCAGCGACGACAACCACCGATGCGACTGCGGCTCCTGCGGTCAGCACAGAAACGACGTCTGCTGCGGCTGCGGAGTTTCCGATCTCCGTGAAGTCGGAAGCGAAAGTGGACGTGAAGGTGGAAGCGAAAGCAGAAGTGAAAGCGGAAGCGCCCGCAAAGCCGGTGAAGAAGGTGGAAGTGCTGCGTCAGCCGGCGGAAGTGAAGTACGCCGAAGAGCTTGCGTACCTTGCGTCAGTCGATACCGGAAAGCGTCCGTTTAGCTGGAAGCTGTCGCCGCGCATGATCCGTACGTTCATCTTGGGATCGACTCCTGCGGACAAGATCGAGCGTCCGATCAACCAGAAGTTCTTCGGCGATCCGGCGCTGGTGGAGCGTGCGATTGTGACGCTGGCTTCGGATCGCGGACTGCTCCTGATCGGTGATCCGGGAACCGGAAAGAGCTGGCTGGCAGAGCTTCTGGCTGCTGCGATCTGTGGAAGCTCGACGCACACGGTGCAAGGAACGGCGGGAACCACGGAAGATCAGATCAAGTATTCGTGGAACGTCGCGCTGGTGATTGCCAAGGGTCAGTCGCGTGAGTCGCTGATTCCTTCTCCGATCATGATTGCGATGCAGCAAGCCGCGATGGGACGCATCGAAGAGCTTACGCGCTGTACGTCCGATGTTCAGGATGCGCTCATCTCGATTCTGTCCGAAAAGTACATCACGATTCCTGAGCTGTCGGGAGACAACGTGGTGTTTGCGCGTCCGGGCTTTAACATCATCGCAACGGCGAACAGCCGCGATCGTGGTGTGAACGATCTGTCGACGGCGCTCAAGCGACGCTTCAACTTTGTGACGATTCCTACGGTCACCAACAAGAAGAGCGAAAAGGAGATCGTGCTGTTCCGTACGCGCGAGCTTCTCACGCGCAATCAGTTTGAAGTGGAGCTTCCTCCCGCGCTGCTCGACATTCTGCTTCAGACCTTTGCGGATCTGCGTGATGCCCAGGCCGCAGCGACGAGCGATGATCAGCGTCTGGAGTCGTCTCTGTCTACGGCGGAACAGATTGGCGTGCTGGAAGATGCGGTGCTGCACAGCCAGTTCTTCGGACAGACCACGCTAAGCGCTGCGAACTTGGCGAAGGCGCTGGTGGGAACGGTGGTGCGTCGCATTCCTGAAGAGGCATCGATCCTCAACAAGTTCTGGCATTCCGTGGTGGAAAAGCGCGCCAAGGAAAAGAAGGGCGAGTGGGACGAGTACCTTGAGGGCGGCAAGCAGGCGATGAGCCTGCTCAAGTAATCCCTGTCCCTAAGCCAAGTAGGAACTTAGGAAGTGATGATGGAACGGAATCCTGCGTCGAAAGAAGAAGCACTGGCTGCGCTGCGTGAGCAGATGAACGCTGCGGTGCAAGCGTTTGCAACGGACAAACATCCCGTCGGTGAGCTTCTGTCACTGATGGTTACGGATGTCGAACGAGCGATGCAAGAACCGCTGGAGATCATTCCGGTCTGTCATCACTCGCCGTCTTCTGCGCTGCATGTTGCGAAGCGACTTTCAGACAAGCCTCCCAAAGTGATCTTCATGGAGCTTTGTGAAGATCTGCGGGGATCGCTGGAAGGACTGCGGGACTGTCGTCTTCCGGTCGCGCTGCAAGCGTTTGCTCAGACGGCAGATGCCTTTCCCAAAGGCTGGTCTCCGCTGTCTGTGGTGGCTCCGGTTTCGGAGTTTTCCGCAGAGTTTCAAGCGATTGCGTACGCGCTGGAACATCCAGAGACAGAGCTGGTGTTTGTCGATCGCTCTGTCGATCACGTCTTTCAGTGGATGCCACAAAAGGAAGACGAGCTAGAGCGTCACTTGGTAAAGGAAGAGGAGCATGATCAAGCGACTCCTACGGCACCTGGTGAAGACGATCCGGGCGATGTTCCTGATCACGGCGCAGCGATTGGTCTGCAGATGGGAAACGTCGAGCCCACGTTCGATGTGTTCCTGAGCTTCCTGCTCAAAAATGCGCGCGTCCGTCACTTTTCGGAGTGGTGGGATCAGTACGTAGAGCAAGCGGTGTTGGCTGCGGACTACGCGACGTATCGCTATGTCCTTTCGCTGGTCGGAAGTCTGCTGCGTCGCTTGGGTCGCAAAGACACGGACCACGAAAATGACAAGCGCCGCGAGCGCTATATGTGGACGCGAATCAAGCAGCACTTGGAAAAGACAGGAATCGCGCCCAGCGACGCGATTTATCTGTGCGGAGCGATTCATTCGGTCAGCGATGTGCCCGAGTTTGGAACCAAGACAGCGTCCGTTTGGGACATTCCGGCGCGCACGCCGACCAAGTGGCTGTACGGGCTGATTCCGTCGAGCTACATCGCGATTGAGCATCAGTTCCAGCATCCCGCCGGTACGATCGCGCTGGCGGAAAACACCTGGGAAAAGGGAATTGCAGCGCTCGGAGTCAAGCCGTGGAAGCTTAGCAAGAACAAGCCTGCTGCGACGACCACAGCGACGAAGAGCACCGCAAAGTCTGCGAAGAGCAAGTCTCCGGCTCCGTCCTCTGTGAATCCTACGTCTTCCCCTGCGTCGGCATCGGCTGACACAGCGCGCGTACTGGGATTTTTTACCAAGCCTCCGCTTCTGCACAGCGCCGATGAAGAACAGCTGCTGAGCTGGTCGGTCAACATCGTTCAGCTTGCGCGCGACAACGGCTACCTGACTTCGACGGCGGATGCGATTGCGATCTATCAGACCTCGCTGCTGCTGGCGAACTTGCGGAATCGTCAGCATCCGTCGCCGTACGACTTTGAAGATGCGGCGATTACGTGTCTGGAAAAAGATCGTCAGGTCAAAAAGCGCAACATTCCCAAGCTCTGTCAGATGCTGCTGGGAGGCAACCGCACCGGACGGGTTGGCTACAGTGCGCTGCCACCGCTGGCGCAAGATGTGTATGCGCGCCTGAAGCCGCTCGGAATCAACCTGGATGCGTCCACAATTCAGCGCGCGCTCATCGACTTCAAAAAAGATCCGCACCTGCTTGCGTGCTCGGATCTGCTGTGGATGCTTCACTATCTGACGGCAGGACATCCGGTGCTGCGTCCGATTATGGGAGAGCGCAAGCTCGGTCACGTTCCGGTTCAGGAGTCCTGGGATGTGTCGATCGGAAAGTATCAGGAGTCGATCATTCGGCTCGGATACGAAGGTGTTACGGTCGAGTTTGTCGTCGAAAAGCGCCTCAAAGCAGAGTGCTTTGGTCCTACCGCCAAGACCGTAACGGCGCTCAAAGCAGCAGAAGACTCGATTCTGTTTCTGAAGAGTGAGCGACTGACCGAAGAGCTGGGAAGTCGCGCCGTGGATCTGCTGCGCAATGAGATGAGCGCGCAAGATGCCCCCAAAGTGGTCGAGCGAATCCGTCACTTGGTTCACTACTATCGCGCGACTCCGGGCGGACTCCCAAGCTGGCTCAAGGACTTCGTAGCGACGGGATATTCGCACTACTCGATGCTGCTTCCCAGAGGCTTTGAGGATCGCGGAACGCGTCCCAGTGAAGTCGCAGGAATGCTCAGCTTTGTGTTCGACTTTGAGCCGCAAGCACTGGCACTCGGATGTCAGCGCAGTCAGCTCGAGATCGCGATCAAGCAGGCCGGTCCCGTCACAACCGATCCAGCCAAGATTGGTCTTTTGTGGGCGTCCGAGCTGCTGCTCAAGCTGCGTGACATTGACTCGATCCGCGCGTTCTTGGATCAGACGCTCGACAATCCGCTGATGCTGCCGGTGTTTCCGCAGTACGTCTCTGGATTCCTGCTCGCGCTGTCGTTTGCGCCCGTGATTGGTCGCGTGGTCGTCGAGCTTCTGTCCAAAGCGTTCGCACGTCTGCCAGAGGAGATCCTGTATCCGTGGCTGCCGGGACTCCTTTTGTCGCTGCGTCCGTATGCGGAAGATCTGCTGCCGAGACTGCTCAAGGATGTAAACGGACTGTTTCCCAAGGATCTCAAGTCGCTGTCGAAGTGGCAGGCTCCGTGGGATAAGCAGCAGGACAAAAAGCCGAGCGATGCGTCGACGGCCCCTTCAGCAGCGGGACAGAGTGCGGGATCTGCGACGACAAGTGCAGCCGTACTTTCGCCCGAAGAACAAGCCGTGGTGAACTTACTTGGATCTGCGCCCACCACCGCAAACAGCCTTGCTGCGCTGCTTTCCTAAGCCTGCATCGATTCCTCGATAGACCGGCCTCGCTTCGCAGACCACACGCGCTTGGCTTACGCATCTTCACCCTCGGCGGGCCGGTTTTCCGGTCGATTTGCCAACACATGGAGCGCTTTGCGGCTACCATGCGCCCTTTCTTATGACCCGAGCTACCGACCAACACATCCCCCACACGGGGACCGCTTCGCACTCTCCGTCCGTTCACACCGTCGATAAGGCGGCACTTACGGACTCTCCGTTCGCTGCGCTGGGACTGATTCCTGAACTAGTCCGTGCCGTCGCTGAGTCTGGCTATACGCAGCCGACTCCCATCCAGCAGCAGTCGATTCCTCCGCTCCTGAAAGGGCACGATATCCTGGGCTGCGCGCAGACTGGAACGGGCAAGACGGCTTCCTTTGCGCTACCGATTCTGCAGCTTCTGAACGCTCAAAAGAAGCCAGCGCCCGTCGAAACCAAGCCTGTTCGGCATCCTCCTACGGCGAAGAAGATTCGCGCGCTGGTGCTATCGCCGACCCGCGAGCTGGCCAGTCAGATCGAGGAGAGCTTCCGCATCTACGGCGCGCACACGGGACTGACCAGCACGGTCATCTTTGGTGGTGTCAAGCAAGGTTCCCAAGTTCAGCGTCTGCGCATCGGGATCGATATCTTGGTGGCGACGCCGGGGCGACTGCTGGATCTGATGGGACAGGGCTTTGTCTCGCTGACCGACCTTCAGTTTTTCGTGCTGGATGAAGCGGATCGCATGCTCGACATGGGCTTCATTCACGACGTGCGGAAGGTGCTCAAAGAGCTGCCTCCGGTTCGTCAGTCGCTGCTGTTTTCGGCGACGATGCCGCCGGACATTGAAGCGCTGGCGATGACGTTTTTGCGCAGTCCGGTGCGCGTTGCGGTGACGCCGCCATCGTCGACCGCAGACCGCATCGAGCAGTCCGTCTACAAGGTTGGCAAAAACGACAAGCCGAAGCTTTTGACGCACCTGCTCAAAGACGCAAACCTGTCGCGCGTGCTGGTCTTTACGCGCACCAAGCACGGAGCCAACAAGGTCGTCAAGCAGCTTGCCGACGCTGGCTTCAAGGGCGAAGCGATTCACGGCAACAAGTCGCAGAACGCGCGCGAAGCAGCCCTGGCTCACTTCAAGAGTGGTGAGACCCGCATCCTGGTTGCCACCGACATTGCAGCGCGCGGCATTGATGTTGACAACGTCAGCCACGTCATCAACTACGACATTCCGAACGAGCCAGAGAGCTACGTTCACCGCATCGGTCGCACCGCGCGTGCCGGGGCAGAAGGCATCGCTGTTGCATTCTGTGACTGGGATGAGCAGGGATACCTCAACAGCATTGAAAAGCTGATCCAAAAGCGCATTCCGGTGGTGGCAGAGCATCCGTTTGTGTCTTCATCGGGTGCGCGTTCCGAGCGAACGGACTCCGCGCCTGCGCAGCGTCCCCAGCGCTCGGGACACGAGAAGCCGCGTGGTGACCGACCGCAGCGCAGCGGACGTTCCGATTCGGCACCGCAGCGCTCGCCGCGTCCTGCACAAGAAGGACAGCGCAGCCAGCGTTCCGATCATTCGCCAGCGCCCAAAGATCGTGGTGAGCGTCCTGATCGCGGTGAGCGCAGCGAGCGAAGTGGTCAGGGTCCGCGACCTCCCAAGCCAGCGCAGCGCGATCAAGGAAACCAGCGTCGCAGTGACGGTCCCAGCCGTGATGCCAATCGTCCAAGTGGTCGTCCCCAAGGTCCCAAGCCTGGTGGTCGTCCGCAAGGTGGTGGCGCAGGCGGCGGCGGCGGGGATCGCTCGCGTGGCAATGGCCCAGCCCAGCGAGAGCGCACCGAGCGTCAGCTCGACTGGATGAAGCGCTACACCTAAGACTCAAGCCGATCGGACGATTCAATATGAATCGTTTGAAATGCCTAATATTGGACAGACGGAGGATGCAATATGAGTCCTTTCATCTGCCTAATATTGGGCTTCCGGTGCGTTTCCCAATCGGTGGCTGATGCGCCGGACGTTGCGCGTCTTGGGTTCGTTAGGAAATCACTGGAAGCTTCACTTTTACGTCGGTGGGGGCGCCTTTTCGGAAGCGAAAATCACAGTGCGAGTCGCCTTGCGCAATCGTCTTGCTGCGCGCAAGTCCCCAGCCGAAGACCTCGCTGCCGATGATGTCGGACTGACAGATGTATGGCGCAAAGTCCTGGGCGCCCACATCGTGCGCCAGCTGAGCAATCGCACAGCGACGATACGTGACCCCGTAGTCGAACTGTCCGGGCTGCGCGGGTAGGTAGTCCACTTCCCAACCACCAACGGGAGACTGCTTGGACTGGGCGGCGAGACGCTTCGTCAGAAATCGCCACGGCGCTGAAAACATCGTCCACGACAGCAGCCACTTCGTCAGCTTCGACATCTTGGCAAAGCGCTGTCTCGTCGCTGCATCGCAGATCGGCCATACCTGCGCGGCGGACATTCCCTGACGGTGAAGCACCAGATAGAGCGCAATGTAGATCGCTCCCCCGACGCTAAACGCCCGCATCTGCGGTCCGGGATCGGGCATCCGCTCAAGGAGTCGCGAAAACTCCGTCGGAAGCTCGGAAAGGACGGTCCGTGCGGCCTCGGCTGAAAGCGCTTTTTCGATGAGCGGTGAAAACTCCGCCTGCCAGCTGGCCAGCTCCGCGTGGGCTTGCTTGGACACGGACGACAGCATCTTCGACATCGCTTGCTCCTTGCGCCGCATCAAGTGGTCTGGGACCGTGCGCCGTATGTTCATGATATCCGATGACTGTCCCGTCTCGGTTGTGACGAGCCCGACATTTCTTCCAATAGATCGGGTTACTTTGCGATACAGTCGCTTGTATCGGAACGCCATCTACGGCCTTCTTGTGCTTTGGTTCCCGGAGGTGTGTTTTGTCTAGCGGTGTTATAAGGCCCACGACTGCTCGCTCCATGTTCCCGCTTCGTCGGGCGCGGGCTTACACGCTGTCTGCTCTTCTGTTTGTCTCGGGATCAGCGACGATCGCCTCTGCGCAGTCGGCTCCGGTCCAGCCTGCGGCACCAGCAGCTGCCGCACCGACGCCTGCTCCGGCAGCGACAGCGGCTCCGAAAGCCAAGCCTGTTGTGAAGCCGCCCGTTGCCAAGGCTCCGGTTGCAAAGACGGTGACAGGACCGAAGCCGCTGCCGCCTGCGCCGAAAGGTCCCGCGCTGAGCAAGTCCGAAGCCTATCAGCGAGCGGCTCCAGCGACGGTGTTTCTGATCGCCAAGGACGGCAATCGCTTCAACAGCGCACTCGGCGTCATCGTCAAGCCAAACGGCGTGGTCGTCAGTGATTCACGGCTGATGTCGGGCGTCGAAAAAGGCCAGGTCTACGCGTTTCAGTACGATCCGTCGTTTGCTGGCGACGAAGATCCGCTGATTTTTCTGCGCGCAAACCAGGCCAAAGCGCTGCCGGTTCAGGTGGTGCGAATGGATGCGCCCAATCACTTGCTGCTGCTCCAGCTTCCAGAGCCGCCCGCGAAGCAGCCGTATAAGTCGCTCGATCTGTACGACGTGCGGTCGACGACCAGCGTCGGAGCGGACGTCATCGGGCTGCGGACGCACGGACGGCAGACGCTGGCGATGATGACCGGCTCGATCATGTCGATGCGTCCCGGTTCGATTGAAACCGATCCGCCGCTGACGATTGAGCACACGGGTGGACCGCTGCTATCAGCGACGGGGCGACTGCTGGGCATCGTGACGTTTTCGGACAAGTCGGTGGACACAGCTGGCGTGGCGCGTCCCGTCGAGCTGCTGAACAACCTGCTGACCGGAATGACGGGAACCCAGGTTGCGTCGCCATCGAATACAACGCCAGAGCCCGCCGCAGAGTCGCGCAACAGCGTCGAAGCGGTTCGGATTGCACTCGGCAATGCACTGGCGCAGAAGATGGACAAGCGTCCGGCGCTGATCCTGCACAGCGAGTTCATTCACTCGATGGCGATGCGCGGTCGGGTTCCGCTGCGAGACCTCGAGTCGATTGAGTTTCTAAACGGACTCATTGCGACGGTGACCAAGGACAGCCCAGGCAAGTCCAAGGTGGTCGCGGAGCTGTTTCCGCTGCTGGTGACCGATCGGAAGGGCCGCGCGTACCGTCGGGAAGGAACCAAGTACAACATGGTTCCGACGAGCGACTTCGGCACCGTCGCCATCGACGACTCAAACGGAATGCTGTTTACGACGGACAGCAAGCGCAACCTGATCTACTACGATGCCGAGGGCAAGAGCTGGCGTCCGACGCACATCTCGCCGGTTTCGCAAGTTGGTGTGACGGGCGGAAAGATCTTTGCGCTGCTCGAAGACGGACGGCTGATGACGTCGAGCTTCGACGGAAAAGACTCGCTTCAGCTGTGGCCGAAGCTCATCAAGTCGGGCAACGTCATGGCGTCGCAAGGCGTGATGTATCTGTTCGACGGAGACAAGATCTTCCGGTATCGCAATGGCTCGTGGGATAACAAGCTCAAGCCAATTGCGTTTGCGATGCAGCAGCTGGTGATGCGTGGCGACGGCTACTACGGGCTGGATCTAAACGGTCGCGTGTTTTCGTCGGTGGCGCAGCGCTACATCGATCGAGATGCCAACATCTTCAAGCTGTGGGCGATTGGTCGCGACTTGATGGTCATCACCAAAGACAACCTGCGCTTCTATTACTCCGTCGATGAGGATCAGTGGCGGCCGTGGACGCAGTGGTAAGAAAAGACGCGCTCCCGCACGTCGTCATCATTGGTGGCGGCTTTGGCGGTCTGACGGCAGCCAAGGAGCTGGACGGAGCGCGCGTTCGCGTCACGCTGATTGATCGCATCAACCATCACCTGTTTCAGCCGCTGCTGTACCAAGTCGCGATGGCGGGTCTGTCGCCGGCTGATATCGCTGCGCCGATTCGCTCGGTGGTGCGGTTTCAGCCGAATGTGAGCGTCCTGCTCGCGGAAGTCCAAGACATCGATCCGACGGAAAAGCGGGTCAAGCTCGATCGCGGAGAGCTTCACTACGACTATCTGATCGTCGCTGCGGGCGCGCAAAATCACTACTTTGGACACGATGAGTGGGCCAAGTACGCGGTTGGGCTCAAAGACATTGATGATGCCGTCGAGGTTCGTCGGCGTGTGCTGCTGGCATTTGAAGCGGCAGAGCGCACCGTCGATCCGGCAGAGCGTGAGCGTCTGTTGACCTTCGTGGTCGTCGGTGGTGGACCCACTGGCGTCGAGCTGGCAGGTGCGCTGGGTGAGCTGTCTCGTCACGTCTTGGCGCGTGACTTTCGCAACATCAATCCCGCGCAGTCCAAGATCATTCTTATCGAGGGTGGCACGCGCATTCTCAGCTCGTTTCCCGAGCACCTGTCGATGCGTGCGGTGATTGATCTGGGTCAGCTGGGCGTCGAGGTTCGCACCGGACTTCGGGTCACGCGCATTGATGGTCGCGGCGTCGAAGCCAGCGGTAAGCAGATTCCGACAGCGACGGTGCTGTGGGCGGCGGGTGTACGAGGATCGCCCCTTGCGGGCAAGCTCGGCGGAGAAGTCGATCGTCAGGGTCGCGTCGTCGTGCAGCCTGACTTGTCGGTGGGCTCGCGTCGCGAAGTGTTTGCCATCGGTGACATGGCGGCGTTTCTGCATCAAGACGGAAAGCCACTTCCTGGTGTCAGTCCCGTCGCGATTCAGCAAGCGAAGCATGTGGTGCAGAACCTCTGCGCGGATCTCGATGGACACGAGCGCACGCCGTTTGTCTACGTCGACAAAGGCAGCATGGCGACCATCGGACGCGCGGCTGCGATTGCGCACATTGGACGGATTCAGATTGGCGGATTTTTGGCGTGGATGCTGTGGCTGCTCGTCCACATTTTCTTTTTGATTACGTTCCGAAACCGCGTCGCTGTGCTGATGAACTGGGCGTATCAGTACTTCACGTATAAGCGTGGCGCGCGGCTCATCACGGGACACCGACTGAAAGCAGGCGCGGAATCGGATGTTGCCATCGCTGCGCTGCCTCGGAGCGCACTTACGGCTGCGGTCGTCGGTTCGCCAGATCCGTCAGCGAGCAGTTCAGCAGCGTCGGGAACGGGTCCGCTTCCGGTCCCTCGCTCCGGCGGATAAGCAAGTTCTGCCCAGTCGTTCGTCCGAGCGGCCACAGCGGAATGTGCATGTCTTGCACGAGCAGTCGCGCATCGGCCTGACGGTCGGCAAAGATCGCAAGTAGGTGATGCGAGCCTGTCCGACGACACAGCTCGATCGCACTGGCTTCATCTGCACACAGCGTCGACGGCAAGACCACGGTACAGCCCACCTGAGGCGGACCCAAGCAGCCGGACACCAGCGCCGTTAGCAGGTTTTGCTCGTCGAGCGCGCGATGCGCACAGAGCAGTCCTTGTTCAACCAGCGTCGTGAGCGCGGCCTTGGCTTGTGGGTGTGGCTGCCGAGGATCTCCGAGGATCGCGAGCAGCAGTCCGGGCCGACCAAACACCAGCGGTTCTTGCGACGAAAGGGAATCAGGTTGCCAGCAGCGCAGCAGGTCCACAGACGCATCGTAGGCTCGCTTTTCGGACGAGCCCAAGCGATAAAATGGGGAATGCCTAAGGGACGACATGGCTGAGCCACTGCTTTCGGTCAAGGGTCTGCGCGTCGATTACGAAGACATCACTGCCGTCGACGATGTGTCATTTTCCGTCGAAGCAGGGATGGTCTACGGGCTGATTGGTCCAAACGGAGCGGGCAAGACCTCGATCATTCGCGTGATTGCGACGCTGCTTCAGCCGACCTACGGTCAGGTTCAGGTCTGTGGCATCGATCTCGTCGCGGATCCGCTGCACGCGCTGCAACACCTGGGCTTTATGCCGGACATGCCGCCGCTGTACGAAGACCTGTTCGTCGAGGAATTTTTGGAGCTGTTTGCCTCGGCGTACGGGCTGTCGGGCGCGGCGCGGACCAAGCGGATTGATGCGCTGCTGGAAAAGGTTCAGCTCGTCGAAAAGCGTCGGACTCCCGCCGGAGAGCTTTCACGCGGAATGAAGCAGCGACTGTTTTTGGCCAAGACCCTGCTTCACGATCCGAAGGTGCTGCTGCTCGATGAGCCAGCGTCGGGACTGGATCCGCGTGCGCGGCTCGATATGCGCGATGTCATCGTCGAGCTGGGACGAGAAGGCAAAGCCGTCGTCGTATCCAGTCACATCCTGGCGGAGATGGAAGACTTCTGTAACAGCGTCGGCATCATGGAACGCGGCAAGATGCTGCTGTCGGGACGAATCGGCGACATCTTGAAGCAGCTTCGTCCCGGTCTGCTGCTGCGCGTGCGCCTGCTTCAGCCCGACGATCGCTTGGGTGCGCAGCTTGGTGGATTTGCAGGAGTCAGCGACGTGGAAGTCGATGGATCCAGTGCAACATTCAAGCTCGCTGGCGAAGCCGATGCCGCGGCCAACCTGCTGCGTGAGCTGATTCAGAGAGACTTTCGCGTCGCTGAGTATCGCGAGCTGACGTCCAACTTGCAGGATATTTTCTTGCAAGTCTCGACGGGGAGAGTGTCATGAGCGAGCCCATCGTTCGTGTACTGGACAATCCGATTCTGATTGCGCAAGCGCGTCGCCGACTTCGCCGCACACAGCTTGTTTCTTCGTCGCTGGTCTTCGGTCTGCTTGGGCTCTGTGCGCTGCTCATCGCGTGGAGTTCATCGAGTCAGAAAGACGGGTTTTCGACGCTGGAATATGTGATGGTCATCGGAATTGCGCTGTTGCTCTTGCTGCGTGGCAGCAACCGCATCGCCGAAGCCGTTCGCGAAGAGCGCGTGAGCGGACTGCTCGACTTTCATCGCGCCACACCGACGACTCCCTGGACGGATGCACTGGGCTATGTGCTGGGCTGTCCTGCGCGGGAATATCTGGCATCTGGCCTGCTTGCGGCGTTTGCGCTCATTGCTGCGCCGTTTTCTCGCTTTTCCGTGACCGCAGTGCTCGCTTCGCTGCTGGTCTTGTTCGTAAACGGCCTGCTCTATCACTGCTTTGCGCTGTGGGTCGGTCTGACGGTGTCTCACAAGCGAGGCGCGTCCGGCATCATCATCGGCACGCTGGTGGTGGTGCTGCTGACCGGCTTTGGGTCGGAAAGCCTGGGCGCGATTTCGTATCTGACGCCCTACCCTGCGATCACGGCGCTGCTCGTCAATCCCGATCGGACGCTGCCAGCGGTGTCGTTCTATGGAGTGCCCATTCACTCGCTGTGGCTGACGCTGCTGGTGCAAGGAAGCGTGCTGTTTGGACTGAGTCATGCGGCCTCGCGCAAGATTCGACACGATGAGTCGCTGTCGTTTTCTCGTCTGGGAACGCTGTATCTGTTTGGCTGGATGGCGTTTCTATCGCTCGGAGCGGTGTGGCAATACCTACAGCCAGCGACGCAAGCATTGGCTCCATCGGTATCGAGGCAGATGGATTCAGCGCTGGTCATCGGCTATCTGGCGGTGGGAACCGTGCTGGCCGCTGGGCTGGTGATTGGGCAAGTGCCCTCGTATCTAATGGTGCTACGCGCGCTGCGACGTGCGCGACGACAAGGTGCGCAGCAACTGAGCTGGCTCGACGACGGAGGCAGGACCGAGCCGCTGACGCTTGGACTGTGGGCGATGCTCGTCGCGGGACTTCTGATCATCCACCGCGCGATGGCCAGCAAAGTGCAAGCACCTCTTCTTGGTGAGCCCATGATGTGGACGCTGCTGTCGACGCTGCTCTATCTGCTGTTTGTGCAGCTCGCGAGCGAGTTTGTGCGGCTCCGTCATCGCGGATCGACCCATGCCGTCGCGGTGCTGGTGTTCTTTGTCTCGCATGTGCTTCCGGGGCTGCTCAGCATTGTCTTCCGAGGAACCGACTCCGTTCCAGGCACGCTGCTGATGGCGGTCTGTCCGGCGTTTTCGATCGTACAATCCGCAGTCTTTCTGTCCGATACCTGGTTTGCGCGGATTCCCTCGTCTGAAGCGATCGGAGCCATCCGATTTTCGCTGTCGGTGTCGATTCCCATCACGCTGCTGGCCTGCGCCTATTTCTCTATCGAAGTCCGTCGCTGTCGTCGCGACTTGGCTGCCAAGATCGCTGCCAGCTCACCGTAACCGTAGACGCAGATGTCGAATCCTTTTCCCGTCGGGTCCAGTCGGATCGTTGGCTTTGCGTGTGTGCTGGGCGCGGCGCTCAGCTGGAGCCTGGCTGGCATTGGCATCAAGTCGGTTCCGCTGTCCGGCTTGCGCATCGCTGGCTGGCGTAGCTTGCTGGCCCTGCCAGTGATTCTGCTCGTGCTGCTGTGGCGCGTTCGCGGAGATCTGCCTGCGGTGCTTCGGCTGTCGCTTGGGCGCTGGCAGACCTGGGTTGCGGCGCTCTGTTATGCATGGACGATGCTGTCGTTTGTGCTCGCGAGCAAGCTGACCACCGCAGCCAACGCGATCCTGCTTCAGTACACCGCGCCGATGTATGTGATTTTGCTGTCGTGGCCGATCCTCGGTGAGCGCGTCGGCCTGCGTGACATCGTTGCGGTGGTGGGCTGTTTCCTGGGCATTGCTTGGTTTTTCATCGACCAGCTCTCGAGCGCGGGACTGCATGGCAACTTGCTGGCGCTGTCGTCGGGCGCGGGTCTTGGACTGCTGCCTCTTTTGCTGCGTCGATCCGAAGCGCCAAGTCCGCACTGTGACGCCCGCACGCGCTCGCTGCTGCCGCAGGTTCCCACCGTCGTGCTGCTGCTTGGCAATGCGCTGGTGGTTGTGGCTGGCTTTCCGCAGCTTGTGCGCACACCGAGCCTCTCTTGGACCGTCTGGCTGTGGCTGATCCTTCTCGGTGTAGTGCAGATTGCGCTGGCCTATCTGCTGTACGCGGCGGCGGTTCGTCGCTTGCGAGCGGTTGAGTGCTTGATGCTCGCGTCGCTGGAGCCCATCTTGAACCCGCTGTGGGTTGCGCTTGGAACTGGCGAGCTTCCCAGTCGCGCCGCCGTCTATGGCGGTCTGCTCATCGTCAGCTCTGTCATCAGCCACGGAATCTACGGCGCACTACGCAAGCCGGGCTGATTCCCTCTCGTCGCTCGATTTGACATACTCTGCCGCCATGTCGGCCTTTCTTGACGATGACGAGCCCACGATCGCTCCGCACTTGGTTGCCCGCTTGCGACCGATTCGCTTGCTCTGTCTCGATGTGGACGGAGTGCTCAGCGACGGACATCTCTATTTTTCGGGCGGCGAAGGCGATGCGCGCTTCTGTCAGCGCTTCTCGGTCCGCGACGGAGTCGGCATCAAGCTGCTTCAGCAGTCCGGTCGCCACGTCGCCATCTTGTCCGAAGGAAACATCTTGTCCGGTCGCGTCCGTGCCGAGTCGCTCGGCATTGTTCACGCCTACTTCGGTCTGCGCAACAAGGTCGCTACCTTTCACGAGCTTCTGTCCACGCTGTCCCTTCAGCCTGACCAAGCCGCTTTTGTCGGTGACGAGGTATCGGATCTGCCGCTGCTGTCGCTGGTTGGCTTTTCTGCCACTGTTCCCGACGCAGTCCGAGACGTTCGACGCGCCGTTCACTACGTGACCAGTCGTCCCGGCGGAAGTGGTGCTGTGCGTGAAGTCTGTGACCTGATTCGTCGCGCTGCGGACACCTAATCACCGAGTCCAGCCGTCAAGAACACCATCGAAGGAGAACTGTATGTCGAGCGCGGTGCTACTAACCGGAGCGACGGGATTTTTGGGCCGTGAGCTGCTGAAGACGCTGATAGAAGAGCTACCGACGGAACAGCCCATCTATTGTCTGATTCGCGGACACGAAAAAGAGGCCAGCGTCACCGCGCGTCCCAGCGATCAAGCGCGCGCTCGTCTACGCAAGCTGCTGTCCGACTTGGGCTACGACCGCTTGAGCGATCCCAAGATCACCCGCGTCTCGGCCATCAGCGGTGACATCAGCCATCAAGACTTGGGCACCCAGCCCGAAGACTACGCGACGCTGACTGCGCAGGTTGGTCACATCTATCACGGCGCAGCGACGGTGCGATTCGATCTGCCGCTGCCCGAAGCGCGTCTTATCAACGTCGTCGGAACCAAGCACATCTTGGATCTGACCGATCGCATCGCAGCCAGCGGTCAGCGCATTCGACTCAGCTACATCGGTACGTCTTTCGTCGCTGGAACGCGCAAAGGTCGCGTCTTTGAAAACGAACTGACCGTCGATCAGCCCTTTCACAACACCTACGAACAGACCAAAGCCGAAGCCGAAGCGCTCGTTCGTCGCGCGATGACGGAAAAAGGACTGCAAGCGACGCTGTTTCGTCCCTCGATCATCGTCGGTGATTCCAAGACCGGTGAGACGTCTAGCTTCAAGGTCATGTACTGGCCGCTCAAGGTGTTTTCGCGGGGACTGATTCCGATTGTTCCCGCGTCACGCTCTGGCATCGTCGACATGGTTCCGGTGGACTACGTGATCGCCGCCATTTGGGAGCTTTCTCGTCGCAGCGACACCATCGGAGGCTGTTATCACTTGGCCGCTGGTCCTGACTGCTCGACGACGATTGGCGAAGCGCTGGATCTGGCCGCTGCGTTCTTTCGCGTTCGCAAGCCGCTGTTTGTGCCGATTGAGACCTTCGAGCGCTACGTCCGTCCGCTGTTCAACTTCTTTTTCCGAGGCAAGCGTCGTCAAGCGCTCGATGCGGGACGCGTCTACGTGCCGTACCTGAACTATCAAGCGTCGTTTGATACGCAAAAGACGCGACAAGCGCTGGCTGGAACCCAGATCGCACCGTCGCTGGTGACGCGCTACTTTCAGACGCTGATGCAGTTTTGTGTCGATACCGACTGGGGAAAGCGCTCGGCTTCCGATTCAGCGTCGAGGCGGACGAGTCAGTAGCTCATAGACCGCGACGCACACCGACTTTTGTCCGTGACGCTCGCTGCTCTTGGCGTTGTGGATGGCGTGAAACAGCTGCGTTGCGTTCTTGAGCAGTCGCGTGAGCGGCACAAAGTCCGCCGCCGCTGCGGGCTTTCCACCCGGTGGATCTGCGACGCAGTGCGCACTGGTATCCAGCGCGTGTGCGTTGCGACAGCCGAGCGGTCTGACCGGATAAATGCTGCACTGTCCGTCGCGGAGAAACGCACACGGAATCGCGCGACGAAAGTGTTCCAGATGAACCGCATCGAGCGTCGCTTGCTGACCTTGCGCAAACGCAGCCATCGCACGCTCAGACGCACTTCCCGTTTGCTGTTTCCACGTCGGATACGCCGCCAAAAACGCCGCTTTTTCTTCCGCGTGCTCGGGCTGTTTCAAATACGCCGCAATGCGCAGCGCTTCGGGCAGATAGCACGTCACCAAGATCGCACAGCACGACGAGCAGCCGGGATGACAGTGAATCCGCAGACCTTGCTGTTCCGCGTGCGCGGCGCGAATGCGAACACCTTCGTCGAACTCTTCCGCCAGCGCCGAGACAATCTCCACCGCTTCCGCATCGCCAATCGGTCGTGCAAAGCGCTTCGTTCCGACGGCGTAGCGCGGATCGCTCGATAGCTCGCTGACCAGTTGCTCAAGTCGGGCAGGATCGAGCGTCATGTTAGTGCTTCGTCGCTGCGCCAGCGGACGCGGCCAAGCTTGCGGCCTGTTGCAGCTCTTTTAAGAGCGGCTGCGCGTTGTAGATGCCCTTGAGCGACTCAATCAGCCCCGCCGAGTGAACCGACACCGCCCGATTCGCCGTGTCGTCATAGAAAAACACACCGCCAAGCGACTGCATGTTTCCGTCGAACACCACACCGACCACCTGCGCATCGCGGTTGAGCACTGGACTTCCCGAGTTGCCACCGATGATGTCGAGCGTGCTCACAAAGTTCAGCGGCGTCGTCGGCTTTAACCGACCCTTCGCAGCCAGCCATGATCCGGGCAGCACAAACGGCTCGCGTCCCGTGTGACGGTCAAACGCACCGCCGAGCAGCGTAATCGGCGCCAGCTCTTGTCCCAGATCTTTGTAGCCACGCACCGTTCCGTACGTCACGCGCAGCGAAAACGTCGCATCGGGATACACCGACGTGCCTTGCACTGCGAACAGCGCTTGCGCGACCAGCTCAGAGTTCTTTTTGACCACCGACTCGACGTTGTCTTGATAGAGCTTGCGAATCAGCCGCGACTGTCCGTCGACCGCACGCGCAAAGCGAATCATCGGGTCCGTCGAAGCCGCCGTCGCTTTGATGCCTCCGTCCCACAGCGCCTTGCGCACCGACGCATCACCCAGCCGCGAACCGTTTACCAGGTTGCGCGCAATCTCGTCGGGAGAATACGGTCCAAACGTCTCTTTGATAAACGGATGATTCGGCCCGAGCGCCTCGCGCAGCTTGTGCAGCGAATACGACAGCTGAAGGATCTCCAGCTGCGGATACAGCGTCGAGTGAGCCAGCAGCGTGTGCGACATCGACAAAAGCGCCGAGTCGCGGAACTCTCCCAGACGCTGCTCCGACGGCTTTTGCCTCTCTTCTGCGCCCCGTACAAGCTGCCGCGCATAGTGAAACAGCGTCGAATGAAACGCGCGTCCCACCTCGAGCAGCGCGTGCTCTTTGTAGATCTTGCGCAGCTCATCTTGCGAGCGCGACAGCGCATCCCACGCCCCACCAAAGCGCTTTTGCCAGTCGGGATTTTGCGCCACCTGCGATCGCAGCGCTTCTTCTGACGCGCGCTTGGCCAGCAGAAAGTTGCGGTTCGCCAGCGTCTCTTGCTGACCGAGCAGCGACTTGTACCAGTTTTCTACGTCGTAGAGCGGCTCTGTGCTGATGCGCTTTTGCTCCGGCCCCATCTTCGCAAACTCGAGCAAGTGCCCGCGCAGCTCCGCCAGATACAAGAGCAGCTCGGGATTGGCCACGTCGCGCAGCAGCTCCAGCTGAGACACCGTCATCAGACGCTGCGTCGAGCCTGGATTTCCCGTCGAAAACACCAGATCGCCCGCAGCAACGCCCGTTGGACTGACGGGAAAGTAGTTGGTCGTCTTCAGCGGCTGTCCGTTTTCATAGACCCGCAGAAACGACACATCCAGTGAGTAGCGCGGATAGCTGAAGTTATCGGGATCGCCGCCAAAGCGTGCAGTTCCCGTCTCGGGCAAGAACACCAGCCGAACATCGGAATAGCGCTTGTACTTATATAGGTGGTACTTGCCACCGTGATACAGCGAGACCACATCACAGCGCAGCTTGGTGCTGCTCGCGCAGGCCGTCTCGATGTTGCTGATCTCTCGTCGCAGCGCGCTGCCAAACTCGGCATCGGGAAGACCGCTCGTCGCAGCTTGAAGCTTTGCCGTCACGTCTTCAATGTCTTGTAGCTGGTTTAGCTCCATCGACGAGCACTTCAGCTCACTTGCGGGCGTCGCTGCGTAAAAGCCGGTGCGGTTGAGATCCCGTGACGGAGACGACTGCTCGACGATGCACTCGCTGATGCAGTGATGGTTGCTCAGCACCAGACCTTGATCCGACACAAACGCGCCCGAGCAGCCGTCCGCCAGGCGCAGCGACGCAAGCTGGACTTTGCGAAGCCACTCATCGGTCGCATTGAAGCCGTACTTGCGCAGGATCCGCTCCCGAGGAAACTCCGTCAGCGTCCACATTCCTTCGTCGCTACGTCCTTGCGATGCGTACAGCGATAGAAGGAGCGCGCAGCCAACGCCAACGACACGAGAAGACCCGGCTCGTGAGTGGCCGACGGGCGGCAGATGCGGAGCGGTGGACATTCGGCCTCCTGGGGCGCTTATCGACTAGCGAGCTGAAAACGAAAGCATTTTCCAGGGAAGCGGACCGTGTCAAGCGTCGCGGTGGACGAGCCAGCGAGGAGCAGAGCCACCCACAAGGTGGGCCGAAGTCATCGCTACGGCGTCGAGATCAGCTCAAAGTCAGCCGCACGCGCCCACGCCACCCGATGGTTGAAGTGGACTTGGTAGTACTCGGTGCCGTCTTTGACCACGATCTGCTTGCTTGGATCGTAGCTTGCCACCCATTCCTTGGCCCAGTAGTAGTCGCCCGTCGTCCGCGCCGCGAGTGCATAGCGCTGTCCAGCCGGCACGTCGTAGATCTTTTCCATCGCCACGGGCTTGGTCGGCGGCATAAACGCGGTGTCTTGCGGATACGCAACGCCATACAGCGGCGCGGTTGTAAGTCCAGTCCGAGGCGTAATCACCATCGCGCTCGCCTTCCGCGTCAGGCTTCGTCCTGGGTTTTGAAACCACGCTTTCTGACCGCCAAAGTAAATCGCCGACCAGTCGCCCTTTTGCTCGGCCAACACGTAGATGGGTCCCGTGCCAAGCTTGGTGCCCCAGTTGTTCATGCGGTCGCCGGGCCAGCCTTTGAGGTACTGGTTTTCCACAAGCGGAGCCATCGGGTCCGCCGCCGTTCGCAGGTACACAAAGTTTGCGGGCGCATCAGCGACGTCTCGGCAGTCCATCCCCGACGTGCCAAAGCAGTACGAGCCCTTCTGCAAGTTCGCTGCATAACCGGGACGCAGCACAATCGGAGTTCCGCTCTGTCCTGGGTCCGCATCGCTCGGCAGCGGCGCGCGCAGAAGCTGCATGTAGCGATCCCAGTCAAAGTACGGACCTGGATCCCAGTGCATGCTCGACTGCTTGGCCGCCGTCACGCCCGGGATTTCGTCGTGTCCGATGATGTGCTCTCGATCGAGCGGCACGCCGTAGCTCTGCGCCAAGTGACGCACCAGCTTGGCCGACGCTTCGTACATTGCGTCGGTGAACCACATCTTGCCTTCGATCGCGACCGCTTCGTGCTCGATCCCAATCGAGTGCATGTTGAAGTACCAGTTGCCCGCGTGCCACGCGACGTGCTTGGGCGACACAAACTTCGCGATGCGTCCCGTCTGTGATCCCACCAAGTAATGCGCCGATGCGCTCGCCGATGGATTCTGAAAGTGCGACACCACACCATCCCAGCGTCCCTCGGTGGTGTGAATCACGATGTAGCGAATCGCTTGGCCGTCCATCGGGCGATTGGCGACGTCATAATTTCCATAACTTCCCGTCGCTGCATCCCGAACTTTGTACGCCGCTGGAATGTCTTCACAGACCAGATCCGATGGGCACTCGGGATCGACCTTCGACGACTGATCCGGCATCGAACCGGACAGCAGATCCGGCAGCGCGTCGCTTCCGGTCGTGAGCGCAGGCTCATCAAACCCACAGCCCACAAGCGACATCACAAACAGCGGCGCAACGGCAAACGAGCGAACGAGCGACGACGACATGGCGCACCTCACAGGTATGAGCAGGTGCCGATTTGTACCACGTCAGCGCATCTGCCCAAGGTCTGGCGTCATCACAAACGGGTTCGGCGCTTGCTCTTCCCCGAGTGGATCTTGCAAAAACGGCTGCTTCGCGGGGCGATGCTCGGTTCGCGTGCTGCGACGACTGCCGACTGCGCTGCGACGACTGTCTGGATGGCTGTCTACTGGCTCGGGCGGATGTTCCTGCGTGGGGGAATCGCTGGGCGCATCAACCGGCGACGCGGCCTGAACGACGGGCGGTGTCACGGGCGGTGTCTCCACGGGCACGGCAGGGCTTCCTGACGCTTTTGGCACCGGCTGCGCGCGCTGCGTCCACCACAGCCGGGAACCAAACAGTCCCAGCATCAGCATCAGCACACCGCCTCCGAGCAGCGTCTTCCACAGCGCTCCGCTGAGTCCCGTTTCTTCGACCGACTGCAAGGGCTTTTGCGTCGTCGGCATCACCAGCGGCGGCAGTCCTTGCTGAAAGCGCTGGAGGTCTTCAAGCAGCGCACTCATCGTCGGATAGCGCTCGTCTCGTTCGCGTGCCATCGCCTGCATCACGATGTGTTCCAGCGACAGAGAAACCTGCCGATCGGGACAGCGCTGCGACGGAGGCTCCGCCGATTCCGTCAAGATCTTGGCCACCACAGACAGATAGCTCGCGGCGCAGTGCGGCACGCTCCCGGTCAGGCATTCGTACAGCACGACGCCCAGCCCGTAGACATCGGCGCGGGGATCGAGCGAGTCACCACGCACTTGCTCCGGGCTCATATACAGCGGCGTTCCCAGGATCGCGCCGGTTCGGGTCAGTCGAGGCTCTTCGGCAATCCGCGCCGCTTTGGCAATGCCAAAGTCGAGCAGCTTCACGAAGTCTCCACCGTCGCGTGCGCACAGAAAGATGTTTTCTGGCTTGATGTCGCGATGCAGCACGCCGCTCTCATGCGCCGCCGACAGCGCCGTCGCCAGCTGAACCCCAATGTGCAGCGTATCGGACTCCGACAGCGCCGAGCAGCGAGCCAGCCGCTGCGCCAAGCTCTCCCCGATGAGCAGCTCCATCTCGACGTACGGTCGACCATCGGGCGTCGCACCGACATCAAAGACCTCGACGATGTGCGGCGACGAAATCGACGACGCCAGCCGCGCTTCACTGTGCAGCCGCGACACCAAGTCCGGCAACAGCGCCAGCTGCGCGTTTAACACCTTCACCGCCACCGACTTATGCAAAAGAAGGTGCTCAGCGACGTAGACGGTGCCCATTCCGCCTTGCCCGATGCGACGCACAACCTTGAGCTTGCCGCCCAAGACTTCGTCAATCAGCGGATCTTCTTGCGCAAGCAGGCTCTGTCCCACCGTCGAGCGGCCAATCGGAACGGCTACCGACAAGTGCGGCGTGACCCCTTGACCGTAGTCTCCGGCGGGCGCCACAGCTTGCAGGTGTCCTCCGTCGAGCGGACAAGCCTGTGTGCCGTCCGCGTAGCGGGTCAAGCACTCAGCACACTGCAACATGACGAGGGGAAGCTAGCTGGTCGCGAACAAATAAGCCAGCAGACGATACATTCCGAACGACACCGCACCTGAGATTGGCACGGTCAGCACCCACGCGGTCACGATGTTGCCAGCAACGCCCCAGCGCACCGCCGACAGACGCTTGGCCGCACCGACGCCCATGATGCTCGCCGAGATGCAGTGCGTCGTCGAAACGGGAATGCCCAGCCAGCTTGCGAACAGGATCGTGAGTCCACCGGACGTCTCTGCGACGCAGCCTTGAATCGGTGAGATGCGGATGATCTTGCTGCCCATCGTCTTGATGATGCGCTGACCGCCCGCTGCGGTTCCGAGTGCAATGGCACTGGCGCAAGCAATCACCACCCACAGCGGCACGCCCCACTGGTCGCCCGTGTGCTTGGGCAGCATCCACGTTGGAAGATGATGACCGTCGCCGCTCGCCACAAACGACAGCAGCGCCAGCGTAATGATGCCCATCGACTTTTGCGCATCGTTTGATCCGTGTGCAAACGCCATCAGGCTCGATGAAATCAGCTGCGCGCGACGAGCCATTCGATTCACCGTCGCTGCGCGTGAGCGTCGCAAGATCCACGTCAGCGCAATCATCAGGCTCAGCGCGATGAAAAAGCCTGCAGCCGGCGACGAAATCAGCGGCACCAGCACCTTGCGCTGCAGCGCGCCCCAGTTAAACGCCGAAAAGCCACCGCGCGCCACGACCGCTCCTGCCAGTGAGCCAATCAGCGCATGCGACGAGCTAGACGGAATGCCAAACCACCACGTAAACAGGTTCCAAAAGCACGCACCACACAGCGCCGACAGCACCACGACCTGGCTCACCAGCTTCGGATCCGCAAAGCCCGCCGCGATGGTCTTGGCCACCGCAGTTCCGGTCAGCGCGCCCGTAAAGTCGAGCGCTGCAGCCAGTAGCACCGCCGTCCGAACCGGCAAAACGCCCGTCGAAACGACCGTTGCAATCGCGTTGGCCGCGTCGTGAAAGCCATTGATGTAGTCGAAAATGAGTGCGACAGCGATGACCAATACAAGCAGGGTCAGCATGCCAGCGGTCTCCTCAAGACAAGCCTGCGCAGCGTCGAAGAATCAGTACACTGCGATGGCGAACGGACCGGCTGAGGTCTAGGCATTCTTGATCGCCACGTTTTCCAGAACGTCGACGGCGTCCTGACAGCTATTGAGCGCAGCCTCAAGCGCTTCGAGCACCGTTTGGTGTCGCAGCAGCTCTTTGGCATCGACCTGTGGGTTTTTGAACAGCGACGCCATCTCGTTTTGATAAATCGAGTCGCCGCGCTTTTCCATCGACACCACCTGGAGCCGCGCCGGAGCGACTTTTTCCAGCTGATGCGTCCGAATGAACGGCAGCGTGTCTTTTAGCACCGCCGTACACTCAGCCAGAAGCTGAAGCATCTCTCGCATCGCCTGCGACAGCTCGTGCATCTCGAACGCGACAAACGACTGAGCCGCTTTGTACAGATAGTCGAGCACGTTATCGAGCGCCGTCGCCAAGTAGTGCAGGTCCTCTCGGTCAATCGGCGTCACGAACGTTTCATCGAGCGCCAGCATGATGGCACGCACAATGTCGTCGCCGCGATGCTCCAGCCCGTGAATCTTGTCGAGGATTTCCTGAACCTGACGGATGTTGCCGCTGATGTTGGGCTGACCCGGCAGCTCAATCATCTGCTTGGCAGCCTCAGCCAGCACACTGGCGTGTTCCTCGAGGAGTGAAAAGAAGCGGTCGTCTTTCGGTAGCAGCCAGCGGATTACACTCTGAAAAGGCATGAAAGAGTCCTTCGACTCAAAGGGAAGCAGCCTGGGCTGCGATAGCTCCGCAACCGTCGCCATTCTATCAGCAGCTTACACAGTTAGGGGAAGGGTTTTCGTTCCCTGGACCGAGGCTTTCTGAGCGAGCTGTCGACCCGACGTCGTGCAACTGTCACCCAACATTCACCCCGATGTAGCCGATCTCGCTGCGCATTCAACGTAACAAGTTTGTGATTTGCCACTGCGCGGCTTTGCGCTTAGGGTGCCGCCATCAGCCGCTTGGCTGGCCCTCTCACCCAAAACCTAGAGGTGTACTTATGAAGAAGCTTCTCCCCGTCCTTGTCCTTTCTTCGCTTACCGCTGTCTCCTGTCGGCCCGCTGATAGCACATCGCCGGACATGAGCGACCCCATCGTGGACATGGCGACACCGCCCGCAGCCATGGCGACCACGATCCGCGAGCTAAACAGCGCGCAGAACACCATCAAGGTCGGTACGCGCATCAAGGTATCGGGCGTTGTGACGAGCCCGCTGCGCTGGGTCACATCGGACGACACCGCCGGGTACTGCTACTACCGCGTTCACATTGTGCAGACCGAGCCCGCGCCTGCGACGCTGCAAGACGGAATGCTCCTGACCTTGAGCCTGCGCACCACCACCTGGACGGATGGCTCGCTGACGACGCAGTGCCGCGATCGTGCCAAGAGCGACACGGTGGCCGCCGCGATGGATGCGCTGATGCCAGGTCAGATGGTCGAAATCGAAGGCAGCTACGACACCCGCGCCAACTGCGGAGGCACCACCCGTCAGATCAACATGTTCGGCGGCAAGATCGTCAGCCAAGGAATGGCTGCGACCCAGCCGACGCCTGTGGATGCGGATCCAACGCAGTACCTGACTGCGACGGGGTCTCCGAAGGTGCTGGCCAAGGTGTTCGCGGACAACCAAGGCGCGCTCATTCGCTTTAGCAACGTCAAGAGCTACGGTCGCAACACCACCTACCAAGACTTCAGCGTCAGCCCGAGCGGTGCGGCACCAGGCGCGCTCATCGGCACCAACTACGTGCGAGCCCAAGGCACGTTTACGTCGCTGGCTGATGGCACGATGTACAAGTCGGTCACGGGCATCGTGCTCGCGGACTTCTGCGGCGCAATCTGGCCGCGTACCAAAGACGACATCGTTCAGTAAGCGTCAGCCACACACCCGCTTTTTTCGCGGCGAGGAATCCGCCATACTCGATTCTCATGTCGAACAAACCTCGCCGTTACCGCTGTCTCGTCTGTGAACACATCTACGATCCCGCCGAGGGCGATCCCATGTCTGGCATCAAGCCGGGCACTGCCTTTGAAGCGCTTCCCGACAGCTGGGTCTGTCCCGACTGCGGTGCCATGAAGACCGACTTCGAGCCCATCGACGAGTAGCGTCATCTCGCGCATCGTCGCTTGCGTGGCCACCCCGCGCAGGGTCATGACTGGCCCTGTTCGGCGTCCGCGCTTGCGTTTACCATTCGCCAGATGAGCACCGAAGCGCCACACCGCTCGCAACGTCACAGCCACACCGGACCCGCTGGCGTCGAACATCACAGCCACGATCACAAGGAACAAGCGCGGACGCTGCTTGGGAAGTGTGATCTGCGCGTGACGGCAGCGAGGCTGGCGGTGCTGACGACGCTCATCGACAGCCATCGTCCCACGTCGGCGCAAGAGGTGATCGACAAGCTCGCGCCTTCAGGCATCGATCTTGTGACGGTGTATCGGACGCTCAACACGCTGGTGGAAGCTGGCATCGCGCAAGCCGTCGGAACCACCGATCGAGGCCGTCGCTTTGAAGTCCACGCCTGTGAAGGCTGCCGCATTGATCATCCGCACTTGGAATGCCGTCGCTGTGGGCACTTGGTCTGTTTGGAACACGGGCTGTGGCCGACGATGATCATTCCGACGGAGCTGGCTGACTTCCAAGTCGAAGAAGCGCGCTTGTACCTGTACGGGGTGTGTGGAAGCTGCCGCACCGACAAGAAAGCGCCGTAGTCGATGACGCAGCTTTCGTCTTATCACCGTCGGCTCTTTGCGTTTTTGTCGGTGGCATCGTTTTTTGAAGGCTTCGATTACTACGCGCTCGCGCAGCTGCTGCCCGAAATTCGCGCCGCGTTTGGACTCAGCATCACGCAAGGCACCGCGCTCGCCAGCGTCATCAACTTCGGGATGGTGCTGTCGTTTTTCTTGGTCCGCCAAGGCGATCGCATCGGACGACGACGGCTGCTGTCTTGGACGATCACGGGCTACATGATCTGTACGGCGCTGTCGGCGGTGACGGTTCACATTGCCCAGTTTGCGCTGTGTCAGATGCTGGCTCGGCTATTTCAGACGGCAGAAGTTGCAACCGTGATGGTCTTTGCCGCCGAAGAGTTTCCTGCTGAGCGACGAGGCTTTGTCCTCGGTGTCATTCAAGGCGTAAGCTCGCTCGGCGCGATTGTCTGCGCGGGCGTGACACCGCTGCTGATTGGGACGGCGCTTGGCTGGCGCATGGTCTATCTCGTCGGTGGCGTGCCGCTTGTGCTGGTCGCGTATCTGCGTCGCAACCTGCGCGATAGCCAGCGCTTTACCGGCGAGGCTGTCCAAACCAAGCTTCCGCTCCTGCGCGTGTTCCGCAGTCGCTACCGAGGCCGCGTGCTGCTGATGTCCGTCATCTGGGCGATGGTGATGTTCTGCACCCAGAGCGCGCTGCTGTTTTGGAAAGACTTTGCCGTCACCACCCGTCACTTTACCGCCGCGCAGGTCGGCACCTGCATGACGATTGCTGCGGTCGGATCGCTGCCGCTGGTGTTTTCCGTCGGAAAGCTTCTGGATGTCATTGGTCGACGCGCTTCGACGGTGATTGTCTTTGGTCTGACGCTGCTTGGCGTTGGCCTTGCGTATACCGACTACAGCTCGTCGGTTCTGACCATCGGCGTGCTGCTCGGGATTGCGGGAACCACCTGCGTGCTGTCCGTCGTCCAGACCATCACCACCGAGCTTTTTCCCACCGACATTCGCGCCGAGAGCTTTGGCATCGCCAACAGCTTGCTCGGTCGCACCGCTGGGGTCTTGTCGCCGCTCGTCGTCGGGATGCTGAGCACGAAGCTGGGCTACGGACTGGCGGTGCAAGCCACGGGACTGGGTCCGCTTGTGGCGATGCTGCTGATCGTGCTGTTTGTGCCCGAAACCCGAGGCAAAGAGCTGGAAGAAACCGCCGCGCTGTCGTAACCGGCCTTGACGCTGCCGCCGCGCTCCGTCAAAACGAGCTTCATGCGCACAGACTCGACCTGTTTGGCTTCGAATCGCTCACGCTCGCTCGGCATGTGGATCGGCTTCGCTGTCTGGACCGCGCTCTGCGGCGCTGGCTGTCAGGAAACCAGCAGCCACGGAACAAGCGATCTGGGAACCAGCACCGACTTGGCAACCACTCGTGCCGACCTGTACCAGCCGCCCGATCTGTCGCACCCGCCCGCCGTTTCGATGACCATTCGCGACATCAACGATGGCAAGGTCAGCGCTGGAACCTGGGTCGTCGTCGAAGGTGTCGTCACCGCACCGAGCGTCCTTGGCTCTGCGATCATGCTAAACCAGCAGTGTCTGTACGAGCTGGTCATCGGTCAGCCCGCCGCTGCACCAACGCTGCATGACGGCATCGCGCTGCGCCTGTCCGAAGTCGTCGCAACCGGCGACATGATGGTCACGCCCGCTGACTGCCAGAGCCGCGCCGCTGGTTCGATCCTCGGCAAGGTCAGTCGCGGTGATGCCGTGACCGTCACAGCCCAGTTTGTCGTCTTCGGGAGTCTTCGTTACCTCAGCCTCGCGGGCGGACAGCTCACCAGCCAAGGCCCCGCCGCCACCAAACCGCAGCCGGTGCTCGTCACGACCTCGCAGCTGGTCAGCGCAACCTTGGGCGGAGTCACACCCGCCGCATTCTTCGACGCCAACGGAGCCCTGGTCCGCTTTGCCTCCGTCACGACCACGCAGCGCAACAACCTCAACCAGAGCTGGAAGATCGCCGCGTCGGGATCGGAAACACGACTTGGACCGGCTTATCTGCGCGTCGCCAATGCTGCGTTTGCACCACCAGCAGACGGAACCGTGTATTCGTCGGTCACAGGCATTGTGGCCATTGATCTGGCGGGAACCGTGACGCCACGCGACGCCAGCGATCTGGTGCCCTGACCGACTCGGCACAACGGACGGCGCTGGCTACTGTACAAAATAGTGCAGCGAGCGCTGGGTTCCCTGCCGGTCCACAACCACCACAAACGACGCTCGTGTGTGCAGGTTTGTAAACGCTTTTTGAGCCTGCTTCACCGACGACAAGCTGTATCCATCGATGCGCAAGATTGTGTCACCGCTCAACAGCCCGAGCCGCTCCAGCAGCGATCCCGGCTTGCTCATCAGCACCTTCATGCCGACGACCGACTGATCTTTGAGCATCGGCACCACCCGCGCACCGCTCGCCAGCACGTGCGGCTGATCCAGCATCGTCTGAATCAACCGACGAGGCAGCGTGCAGCCCTTCGTCCCACACCGAATGCTCTGCGCGTCTTTGCGCACTTGCTCTGTCAGCGGATCGACGGGCGGATTCGCTGGATCGGCATCATGCGACGAGCGCGCCAAGGAATCAGACGGATCACCGCTGCCATCCGACGGCGGACAGTCTGATCGGAGCGACGCTGCATCCATCAGCACCTCGCGCCGCAGCGTCTTGGCACCGCGTAGGATCTGAAGCGTCACCCGCGAGCTGTGGCTCGACGCTTCCTTTGCCCGCATCATCGCTTGTGACAGCCGCTCGACGCTCGTGAGAGGCTCGTCGTTCACCGCCAGCAGCGTGTCGCCGTTTGCAATTCCCAGCCGCGCCACAAGCGATCCTGGACGCACCGCATACAGCCGAAAACCGACCGTCTGTCCGTCACGAAAGTTCGGAACCAGCCGCGCGCGCGTCCACAGCCAGTCGGGCGCTTGGCTGACGTTTCGCGTCACACACTCCCCGAGCACGCAGCCCAGCTCCCCACAGCGCGCTTCGTCTGCCCGCAGATCTAGCGGTCGCTGGAGTCCCACCGGCTCCGCTTGTGCGCTCGTCAGCATCCACAGCGAAAGCCCGATCCCTTGCAGCAGGGGACGACCCTCTTTCATTGGTCGGATCATACGCGCTCTCCGTCGTGAAATCCCAATCTTCCCCAAACCCCTCGCTGACTTTACGCTACGCAGCATGGACGCAGGACCTGGCAGTGCGCTTTTGACGCTTCGGACGTTTTATCACACGCTCCGTATCTCTATTCCGACGGTGATGGAGGGCTTGATCGGTCACACCTCGCTCGCTCGCTGCGACGCACGGCTTACCGACTGGGCCCAGACGCTGGTGAAGATTACGCGAACCACACTGACGGTGGCGGGCCAGCACCACATTCCCAAAGAGCCCTGCATCGTCATGTCCAATCACTTGAGCCTGTGCGATGTGCCGCTGCTCTACGCTGCGCTCCCCGACGGAGTCCGCCTGCGCATGATCGCCAAAGCCGAGCTGTTTCGCGTTCCGATCTGGGGCCGCGCGATGCGTCACGCGGGCTTCATTCCGATTGTGCGCACCGACCGCAGCCAAGCCGTTGCCAGCCTCGAAGAAGCCGCACGAGACATCCGCAAAGGCACCTTTGTCTGGCTCGCTCCCGAAGGCACACGCAGCAAGACCGGCGCACTCGGACCCCTCAAAAAGGGCGGCTTCATCCTCGCCACCAGCACCGGACTGCCGATCCTTCCCGTCGTCATTCGCGGAACCGACGACGTGCTGCCACCGACCAGCCTGCGCACCCGCTTCGATCAAGCCGTTCACATCGAGTTCCGTCCGCTCATCGCGTCCACCGAACGCAGCGTCGAGGAGCTGATGTCCGACGTCCGCACCGCACTCCGTCCCGCCTAAGCCACCGGCACGCGCAGCCGCACTTCGCACGACAGCCCCGCCGTCAGCCCGTTACATGAGTTGATTTCAGCGAACCGGAGCCGCACCATGAGCGTATGCGCGTCGCGCTCTTTGGGGGCAGCTTTGATCCGCCCCACATGGGTCATCAGCTGGCGAGCCTCTATGTGCTTGAGACGTTTCCCGTCGATGAGCTTTGGCTGGTGCCAGTGTTTCGTCACGCCTTCGACAAGAAGCTCACGCCGTATCATCACCGACTCGCGATGTGTGATCGGCTGGCGCAGTCACTCGGGCCGCGCGTGCATGTCTCTTCCGTCGAAGAAGAGCTAGGTGGTCCCAGCTACACGCTGCACATGGTTCGTCGGCTTCAGCAAAAGCATCCCGACATCGCGTTTTCGCTGGTGATTGGCTCGGATCTCATCAAAGAGCGAGAGCGCTGGTTTGGCTGGCAAGAGCTATCGAGCCGTCTGCCGTTTTTGGTCCTTCATCGCAGCGGCGCGGATTCGCCGGGCAGTCCCGAGCCGCCCGCCTGCGACATTCGCCACCACGAAAAGCTGAGCCTGCCTGAAGTCAGCTCGACCGCCGCACGATCCGCGCTTTCCCAAGGCATCTGTCCGACGGGCTGGCTGAGCCGTTCGGTGCTTACCTATATCGAAGATCACTCGCTGTACCTCGCCAAAGAGGAGGATCGCTCGTGACGACATCGCTGTTTGCCGACGAAGCCCAGCCCGAGCGCTCGACGCAGGTGCTGGTCGTCGGTGCCGGTCCCGTAGGTCTGTGCTTTGAGCGTGCGCTTTCGCACGTTGGCTTTCCCGTTCGCAGCTGGTCACGATCCCACGGACCCTTGTGGCCGCAAGGCAGTGAACCCGTCGCTGCGGACATCGTCATCTTGGCGGTTCGCGACGACGCAATTCCCCACGCTGCCGAATACATCGTGACGCACGGTGGCGCCGGTCCGCAGTCGGTCGTTTTGCACTGCGCGGGGGGACGGCCTCCGTCGCAGGTGCTCGGTTCGATTCGCGAGTTGGTCAAAGGCATCGGCCTGCTGCATCCGCTGCGCTCGTTTGTTCACACCGGATCGAGCGACGATCGCGAAGGCAGTGGCCCGCAAAAAGAACACGAGCTGATTGGCACCGTGATGGCGCTGTGCGGAGACTCGTCCGGGCTCGCGGCGGGACAAGAGCTGTGTCAGGCGCTGTCCGGTGTGCCGCTGGTCCTGCCCGAAGATCGACTGCCGATGTATCACGCAGCGGCGGTGCTGGCGGCGGGTCATGTCGCGACGCTGCTGGATGTCGCGGTGCAGCTTTTGAGCCGCATTGGGCTCGATCGCAAGGCCGCAGCGACGGCGCTGACCGCACTGACTGAGTCGGTGCTGCTCAACATTCGACAGGTCGGACTGCCGCAGGCGCTGACGGGACCGATTGCGCGGGGCGATGCGCTGACGGTGGCGAGTCACCTTGATGCGCTGAATCGTCAGAGCTGCCAAGTCGGTGACATCTATCGCGTCCTCGCTGAGTCTTCGCTGGACATTGCGTATCGCAAAGGTGCTGCCGAAGACTCGGCGCTGGCTGCGGTCGGGGATGTGCTCGCTGCCCGTCGCGTTTGACCGGGCGCTGACGGTCTGCTAGGGTCGCGCCGTGCCCGTTTCCTCTCGTCGCGTCGTCATTGCGGATGATGAACCCAGCTTCCGTAAGGTGCTGTCCTCGCTTCTTCGTCGCGAAGGTTATGAAGTGCTGGAAGCTCGCGATGGCGAAGAAGCCTTGGCGGCGCTATCGAGCGATGTCGCGGTGCTGATCACCGACTTGCGGATGCCCAAGCTCGACGGAATGCAGCTGTTTCGTCGCGCCATCGCCGAGTATCCCGACCTCAAGGTCATCATCTTCACCGCCTACGGTCGAATCACCGAGTCCGTCGAGGCCGTCAAGCTCGGCGCCTTCGATTTCGTCGAAAAAGGCACTGACAACGAACACATCCTGCAAGTGGTTCGCAAAGCGGTCGCAAGCTACGAGCTGGATCTTCGTGATCCACGCAAAGGGGGTCACATTCCGCCGCAGCTTGGGCGCTATGGACTCGTCGGAACGTCGCCTGCGCTGCAAAAGGTCTTTTCGCTCATCGAAAAGGTCGCCGACACGCCCTCGACGGTGCTGATCATTGGTGAAAGCGGTACTGGCAAAGAGCTGGTGGCGCGCGCGCTCCACGAACAGTCGAGTCGCAAAACGGAGTCGTTCATTCGCATCAACTGCGCCGCGATTCCCAAGACGCTGATGGAATCGGAGCTGTTCGGGTACGAAAAGGGCGCGTTCACCGGCGCGGTGTCACAGAAGCCCGGACGCTTTGAGCTGGCCGATCGCGGCACGCTGTTTCTCGACGAGATTGGCGAGCTGGCGCTGGAGATGCAAGTCAAGCTCCTGCGCGTGCTGCAAGAGTCCGAGTTCGAGCGCGTCGGTGGCATCAAGACCCTGCGCGTCGATGTCCGTGTGATTGCGGCGACGAACCGCGATCTCGTCAAGGAAGCGGCGGCGGGAAACTTCCGTGAAGAGCTGTATTACCGACTGAACGTCGTGCCGATTCAGCTTCCGTCGCTGCGCGAGCGTCGAGAAGACATTCCGCTGCTCGTTTCGCACTTTTTGCACCGCTTTAACGACAGGTTAAAAAAGTCGATCTCGGGACTCACCGACGACGCGATGGCAACGCTGCTGCGCTATCCGTTCCCCGGCAACATCCGTGAGCTGGAAAACATCATCGAGCGGACCGTGCTCCTGGCGGAAGGATCGGTGATTGATGTGCGCGATCTGCCTCCGAATGTCACCGCGACGCAGATTCAGAGCACGACGCCGATTCGTCCGCCCGTGACGCCGCTTGCGCCGAGCAGTCGTCCGCCCGCTAGCTCGCTCAAAGAAATCGTTCGGCAGGAAACCGAGCGCGTCGAGCGAGAGATGATTCAGCGTGCGCTCCAAGAGACGCAAGGCAACGTCACGCAGGCCGCCAAGCAGCTTGGAATCAGTCGCAAGAGCCTGCAAATCAAGATGAAAGAGCTGCGTCTACGCGAAGCAGACTAGCTTGGGAATCCGAACCGGAATCGCACGCCGCTTGCGTTAGGAGTGCTTCTGTTTCGGACTCTGTTTCGGACTCTGTTTCGGACTCTGTTTGTCCAGCGCTTGACACAGCGCGGCCAGACGCTGAAGCACCCACTCATGTGCAGGACCGAGCACCAGCTCAGGAACATGAATCGCAGACAGATAGAGCTTGTGTTCGTCTTCTCCCCACGAAGCAGGATGAATCCGAACCAGCGTCTTGTTTCGCAGATCCGGTCCAATGAGATGCTCGGGAAGATTGCCAAAGCCAAGTCCCGCGCGCAGCATTTCATGCTTGGTATGGAGATCCGAAACGCGCCACGTCTTCGACGACAAAACCGCTTGATCGGGAACGCCTTGGGACTCCTCTTCACTTCGTTCGGACAGCACAATCTGAACGTACGGATCGAGCTGTTCCAGCGAAAGGGGTCCACGCAGCTTGGCCAGCGGATGCTGCGGAGACACCACCGGCAACATCCGAATCGGCGCGAGCACCCGTCGCTGTAGCTTGTGACCGATCGATCCTGACAGACCCATCGGACTGACCACGCCGATGCTCGCTTCTCCGCGCAGGACTTTTCCCGACACCGCCGACATCGTCTGGGTATCGACGCGCAGCTCTACCTGCGGAAACGCCTGTGCAAACTCGCGACACAGCTCGATCGCTGCGGGCAGCGGAAACAGTGCATCCAGACACAGAGACACCGACGGTTCCATTCCCGCAACCAGAGACGCCGCCAGCTTGCGCAGACCTTCTACTTCCGCCGACACACGCCTGGCTGCAGACAGAATCACCCTGCCCTGTTCCGTCAGCGTAGGCAGCTTGGTCGATCGATCCCACAGCACCAGTCCCAGCTGATCTTCCAGGTTGCGCATGGTCTGACTGACCGCAGACTGAACCCGACGGAGCTTGCGCGCAGCGGCGGAAAAGCTGCCTTCATCGGCCACCGAAATCAGGACGCGAAGCTGATCCAACGTAAGTGCATCGAGCATGAACTACGTATCGCACAAAGGAATGGATAAGCGCCATCTTCCATCATCTGTAGGAATCATCTTGGCGGACGACCTGACTTGTCGCAGCGCTGCGGTGTGTAGCGTTGTGGCTCGTAGCTCTGCGTTCTTCGTCGCCAGAAGGTTCGCTTGTATGTGCGAATGCTGCGTGCTTCTCAGTCGGCGCGCGCGCAGATTCCTTGCAATAATGACAGGGTGCTTGTGGAGATCTTTCGCAACCACCATCTGATCGCAGAGCGCGACTCGATGTTGGGAGTGCTGCGGGTCACACGAACCAGCGAAGAGTTCAAGGAACTCGAAGACATTGACGAGGCCTATCAAGCCTTGTTTCGCGTGCTCGATCGGATGCAGCGCTCGACGTTTTGCTTGCTGATTGATCTTCGTCAGTCTCCGGCGCGCAGTGATCCTCGGTTCGAAGGAGCCATGCGCCGCATCAGACCGCTGCTGTTTCGAGGTTTTCGACGCTGTGCCATCTGGGTTCGCTCGGCCTCGGGCGTTCGTCAGGTCAGTCAGCACACCAAAGAAGATGGCTATTCCATCTTGGTGGGAAACAGCGAGTCCGAGCTGGTGCTGTACCTGACCGACGGAAAGCTGCCCAGCTTTCGCTAAGCGTCGCGTCCGTACGACGAGCCCGCCTCGCCACCTGTTTGAGCTTGCCGACTTGTAGCTTGTGATATAGTGCGCCACCCAAACGGGAGAACTAGTCGTGTCCGACGATCGCTCTTTAGTCATCCAGAAGCTCAAAGACGATATTTTCCACGTACAAGACGTGGTTGCCGCCGCCATCGAAAGCGGAGAGCGTCCCAAGCAGTACGCTGCCGGTCCGCTGATTCCACCGCTGGTCCGGCGCTATGAAGAGCTGCTCTCGCAGTCCGAGGCGGAAGAACAGTCCGCACTGGAGCGCAGCATTGGTCGCTTTCTGACCGATTTGCGACGACAGGCTTCGGGTTTGGCCCAGCAAGTGTCGGGGCGCCCGGTCGAAAAAGCTGCGGATGCGGGTCAGCCCTTCTTGCTGTCTCGTCCGCAGGCGGTTTCGTCGTATAGCTCGACGCTGGCGAAGCCAAAGACCAAGCCCAAGTACGCGGTCGGCAGCGAAGTCGAAGCGTGGTGTGGCAAGTGCAAAGAGCTGCGTGCCCACGACATCGTTGCGGTGCTCGATGACATGCCCAAGCAAGTCATCTGTACGTTCTGCAAAAGTCGCCACGGCTTCCGAACCGAGCCCGCTCGCAGCTCCACAAGCGACGCGCCCGCGCCGAAGAGCACACCGTCCTCGTCGGGTCGCAGCGGCACCGGAAAGAACGACAAAGCCACCAAAGAGCGACTCCAGTTCGAAAAAGAGCTGCTCGATGCGACGACGGCTCCGGTGTTCGATCCGCGCGACAACTTCAAGCCCGGACAGATCATTGCGCATCCGAAGTGGGGTCGCGGCAAGATCGAAAGCGTGCTGCGCGGGAGCATTCTGGTGCGATTCCTCGACGGACTGCGTCAGGTTTCACGCCAGTAGCCGCGTCGACGTAGCGCCCAACGGAAACAGCGACTCGCGTGCTCCTGGGCGCTGCGTTTACAGCCCGACGTTTGTCAGCAGATACAGCGCGAACGATGCCAGCCAGTGCGTTCCGCCGTATCCAGATTCCTTGATCTGCGCGAGCGCGGTCCGCGTGTGCTTGTCCGCAATCTGGGACAGCTTCTGCGCAGTATCGGGCTGTGCAGAGAGCGCTTTGGCCAGACCTCGCAGCGCAGCGGCTCGCTGAAACGACAGCCCAATCAGGTGTCCGATGCGAGGATCACGCAGATCGCGAACTTCGACGGGCGCACGCAGCCGATCAAACGCGGGCGAATCGACAGCGGGCAGAAAGTCTTGCAGCCAGCGCGCAAAGTCCGACTGCGTCATCACCCGTCGCATCAAGTCTGCTTCCACCAAACAGGGCGAGATGAAGTCTTCTCCCGACGGCTCGTACGCAACCGGACAGCGACGATCCGCTTGATAGAACGTGAGCGCGCGTTCCATAAGAAGCCTCGCAAAGGCTTCATTTTGTGTGGCCTGCGCGTAGTCGAGCGCGTGAATCATCGCGTACGCGGTGTTGTCGTGTGTTCCTGAGCGCACCGGAACCGTCAGTCGCGACAGATACTCCGACAGCCGCTGCGCAAGCAGCTCTGTCAGTGGACGCAGCGCAAGCAGCCAGCGCTTCGCATCCTCGTCACGCTGCGCCAGCGAGTGAAGCTCCGCCGACAGACGCAGCAGCCAGCCGATGCCATACGGACGCTCGAAGGTTCGGTTGCGCGACGCCGAAAAGAACGCGACTTCTTGCGCAATCCGATCCGGCTGAAGGTGCGCGCTCAGCTTGACGCGCAGCTCGCTTGACTCTGGCAGCGATGGAAACAGCGCCAGCACACGCACCATCGCCCAGTGTCCATGAACCGCCGAGTGCCAGTCAAAGCAGCCATAAAACGCAGGCGTCAGCACCGATGGTGGCTTGAGCGTCTCGTCTCCGTCGAGGATATGTCCAGGCTTGTTCGGCCACGGCTTGTCCACGCAGTCCATCGACAGCCGGAGCAGCGAGCTGGCTTGCGCTTCAGACAGCGTCAGCGACGGAATCCGTGCCACCGGAGGCTTCTTCTGACAGCTTCCCGCAAGCAGCAGCAAGAGTCCCAGCGCCAAGCCCAGTCGCACCACGGGCAGCCAAACGATGCAGCGATGTCGAGAGCCAGTCATGCGCGAAAGTGTCGCCAGCCCATCTCTGCGACACAAGTCCGAAGCCACACAGCGCCCCTCGGTCCGCGCATCTTGTACAGTGACCCGGTGCGCTACCTCTTTTCGATCGTCGTGTTCCTTCACGGACTGATTCATCTGCTGGGGCTCGTCAAAGCGATGGGCTGGGCCGAACTTTCGCAGCTCAAGCTGCCGATCTCCAGGCCGATGGGCCTGCTGTGGCTGCTGGCGGGTCTGCTGGTGATGCTTGCCGCGCTTGTGCCGATGTCGCAGCTGTGGAAGCTCGGTGTGGCGGCGGCGATCGTGTCGCAAGTGGTGATTGTCTGCGCGTGGTCCGATGCCAAAGCGGGAACGGTCGCAAACCTGATCCTGCTCATCGGTGCGGTCTATTCGTACGCAGCGTGGGGTGGCAGCAGCTTTCGCGCAGAATATGCCCGAGAGGTCGCGCGCGTGCTTACGCAGGTTCCGCAGGCAGCGCTGCTCACCGAAGCGGATATGGCGCATCTGCCGTCGCCAGTTCAGCAGTATCTACGCGTGAGCGGAGCGCTCGGGAAGCCTCGTCCGACCAGCCTGGTCGCTCGCTGGAAAGGTCGTATTCGCGGCGGTGCCACCGAGCCCTGGATGGACTTTACCGCTGAGCAGGTCAACACCTTTGGCAGCACGCCCGCGCGGCTGTTTCTGATGGATGCGACGATGAAAGGACTGCCCACCGATGTCTTTCATCGCTTCGTCGACGAACAAGCCACTTTTCGGGTTCGCCTGCTGTCGCTCGTGCCGGTGGTGGATGCCAAAGGTCCCGAGATGACTCACTCCGAGACGGTCACGATGTTCAACGACATCTGCTTGCTCGCACCGGGACGACTCGTCGATCCGAGCATTCGCTGGGAAGCGATCGATGGCTCGTCGGCACGCGCGTTTTATACCCAAGGCCACGAGACGATCTCCGCGGAGCTTCACTTCGACGCGCGTGGCATGCTGATCGACTTTATGTCCGATGATCGCGCGGCGGCGTCCAAGGATGGCTCGTCGTTTGTCCGTCAGCGCTGGAGCACGCCGCTTACCGAGTCACGTCGCTACGGAGATCTGCTGCTTCCCTCGACCGGCTCGGCGCTGTGGCATCCCAAAGAAGGCCCCAGCTTTTCCTACATTGAGCTTGTGCTGCTCGAGCTCCGCTACGAGCCTTCTGCAGCGACGAAGTAGCGAATCAGTCGGCACCGCAGCCTTACGGCGCGTCGGTTCCCAAGATCGCCTGATACGAAACCCGCGCTCGGTGATATTCGACAAGCGAGTCAATCCGTCGCAGCGCAGCATCAAACGTCGCTTGCTCTCGCAGGTTCACCGATAAAAGCGTGCTGTCGCCCAGCTCGAACTTTGCACGCTCAGCCTCTTCCACTTGCTTGGCCATCTCGTACTCACGCTGCGCCAGCTCGACGCGACGCACCGCCAGACCCAGCTGCGAGTGAACGTCCGCCACTTCCGTATGAATCCGATCGATCAGCAGTCGCTGCTGCGCCGAAAACTTTTGCAGCGCCGCTTCTGCCTGCTGAAGTCGTCCCCGCGCCGCACGGTTCAGCGTCGGAATGTCCACGTTGAGCGACAGATCCAGCACCGTCTTGTCGCGCGGATACCCCGGCGGACCGAAGTCCTGAGACACCGACGCCGACAGATCCGCACTCGGCCATAGCTGGTTTTTCACCAGATCGCGCTCGATCTCTAGCTGCTTGCGCTGCTGTTCCAGACGACGAAGCTCGGGACGCTGCTCGATCGCCAGCTTGCGATCCGCCGCCACCCGCTCGGGCTGACCGTAGTCGGTGCGATCTGGAACCGGCAGCTCATTGGGCAGTCGTCCTTCGCGCACCAGCACTGGCAGCCCCGCGTCATCTCGCACAAACAAAGACAGCTCCAGCGCCGCATATTCCAGCGCTCGCTGCGCCGATACCTGCAGGCCTTGACGCTGCCACAGCGCACGTTGGTTATCGACACGCTCGATCTGCGGCATGTCCCCGCGCTGTACCCGAATCGCCAGCGCTTCATCGCGTCGCTTGGCCAGATCGAGCAGTGCCGTCGCAATCTGCCGTCGCAGACCTGCGCCCACCCAGTCGATGTAGCGACTGCTTCCCGTCCGCAGCGCTTGCAGCCTGGCTTCTCCGAGCGACGCATCCGCGACTTGTACCGACGCTTCCGCCCGACGCAGCGTCGCCCGCCGACGATCGATGGGACCATTGCGCAGAAGCGGCACCGCGACGCCCGCTCGGATTTCGCCGTAGTTGTTCGTCACCAGCTTGCCGTCATAGTCCGCAAAGTCCCCGATCGAGACGCGATAGCCCGCAAACGCCGACGCACCCCACAGCGGCGTTGGCTGTTCCAAGTACACGTCGAAGCGACCGTTGCGATAGTTGCCAAACGGCGCCGAGTCCCCTTTCACCTTGAGGATCGGATCGAAGCCACCTTTGGCCGACTGAAGCTCTGCCTGGGCCGCGCGCTGATCCGCCAGCGCCGCCAGCACCTGCGGATAGGCCCGACGAATCGAGTCGAGCACTTCCGGCAGCAGCAGCGCTCCGTCGGGCTGTGACGAGCCTTCTTGGGCCCGTACGCGCGGTGTCATTCCCCACAGCAGGCAGCTCAGCACCAGCGTCCACAGCCGCCAAGAAGGCTTCCGTCGTCGCATCACTTGCCTCCTTTGCCATCGGAGCCGCTCGCGCCCGGCTCACTCGGTGCGATGACCGGCGGGAAGCCGTTAAACTGTCGCCACAGCTCGTAGCCGATTCGCACCCTCGACAGCAGCACCCAGCCATTTACGCGCACACCTTGCCGCAGATAGCTCTTGCTCGGCCAGCGCTCTCGGTCCGAGGAGTTTTCGTCGGGAATGATCAGCACCCGGAACTTGCCTTTGCCGTTGTCGGTCGCGTCGATCACCACCACTTTGCCGGGGAATGTACCGATCGCCACCGACGGCCATCCGACGAACTGCACCGCCGGCCAGCCTTCAAACTGAAGCCGCACCGACTGACCTTTGGCCACCAGCGGAACGTCGTTTCCGTCGAGCCACAGCTCCACCGCGCGCGAGTCCGTATCAGGAACCAGCGTCGCCAGCGGATCGCCCGCTTTCACCATATCGCCGCCCAGTCCTTGCAGCAGTCGCAGGATCGTACCTTTGGCCGGAGACTTGACCGCCTGCGACGCCTGCCGTGCCAGCCGAACCTCAATCCGTGCCAGCTCTGCCGTCGCATTGGCAATCTCTCCGAGTGCCGCCGCCCGCGCCGCTTTGACATCTTCGAGCAGCGCCGACGCATCGGTTCCCACCCGCAGCTCATCCTGACGCAGCGCCAGCAGCTCGCTCTTGGCCGCCGCATACACCGCTCGCGCGCGGTCCACTTCCGTTCGCGTCCGCACCGCTTCCAGATCCGACAGCTCCAGCGCTCGCGTCGAGCTGAGCCCTTTTTCAAACAGTCCCTGCTGCCGTGTCAGGTTCAGCTGTGCTGTTTTTTGGGTCGCTTCCGTCGCGGCCAATGACTGCTCCGCCCCGGACAGCCTCTCTTTGGCCATCCGCGTTCGCGACGACGCCGCCGACATTGCTGCCCGACGCGATCCCGACAGGTTGGCGATCCGATCATCGAGCGAACCCAGCCGAGCCCGCGCCGCTTCTTGCCGCTCGCGGACCGCGTCCCGTTCTTCGCGAAGTCGCATCATCAGCGACGGATCGTTATCGGAGATCTCGGCAATCGGATCGCCCGCTTCCACCTGCGAGCCTTCGTGAACAAAAAAGCGAACAACCCGGCCTTCAATCGGCGCCTCAATGTTCTGCGGTCGCTGCGTCGGCGAATACGCCACCACTCGTCCCGAGCCCGACACGTTCTGTTGCCACGGCAGCAGCAGCATCACAATGCCCGCCACAAGGAGCACGCCCGTCAGGACCACTGCGACGTGCTGCGCCGACTGCGCCGAGCGAACCATCGCCATCGCTTGTAGCTCTCGTCGTGGTCGAGCCATCATGGCCGCCCTCCCACTTCGCTGCTCTGCAGCGTGCCATCCACCTTGCGGAGGTGATCATCTTCGACGCTGTACAAGCTGCTGCAGTGATGAAGCATCGGATGCCCCACTTCGCCGATCCACAAGAGCGTCCACGAGCCTGATTGAAGCAGCGGCCAC
>ERZ724526.102-NODE-102-length-45566-cov-6.882951_pt1 | contig 45566 bp, 39 predicted proteins | sample MGYA00376059_ERZ724526 | MGnify/ENA primary metagenome ERZ724526 (study PRJEB28724, sample SAMN07190883) | activated sludge metagenome | isolation source: activated sludge of sewage treatment plant in Hong Hong | place: Hong Kong | collected 2016-03-17 ...
TTTCATGACGTGCTCGTAGTTGTTGCCGTTTGGGAAGGACCGAATCACCCACTCTGCGACGTTGCCAGTCAGGTCGTAGACTCCGTCTTCCGCTACGCAGTCACGACGCTGACCGCTTGGCTCTGCTTGATACAGACGCGCCGCTTCCGCTTGAGCGGCAGCGCTTGGCCACGTTCCCAGCACCGTCCAGTTGGGCGACTTCCACACCTTGTCATCGACGCAGCGTCCCTTCTGATAGGTCTTCCCATACGGATAGGGAAGACCGGCTGCACCTTGGCACGCGCGCACCCACTCTGCTTCCGTACACAGACGCTTGCCACGCGCGGCGCAGAAGTCTGACCCATCCTTCGCGGTTCGCATCGCCAGCGGAGCCACTCCGCGCTCATTGGGAGCCTCATAGCGATCCATACAGAAGCCTGGAAACGTCACCATATCCGCTGGACACAGCGACGATCCGCCACCATCAGGACTGAATCCATCTGGACGCGCTGCATCGACCGCACTGCCATCCACCAGAACGCTCCCAACATCCGGTGCGGAATCAGACATTCGATCCGACAGAGAGTCATCCAGCAGCGGCACATCGACCATGCAGGCAGACAGGACCAGCGCAGAAGCAAGCGAAGACAGCAGAGCCGTACGCATCCCCGCATCAAAGAAGCTTGATGCAGCGCTGTCAATGGTCTGTTAGGACACGCCATCCAGCGAGCGCACCAGATCCTCTCCGCTCAGCTTGTCCGCCGACAGCCCGGTGAAGTACTGAAGCAGTCCCGCTTCTTCATAGCGCGGCAGGATGCGCGGACTCATCAGCCCGATCTCCCGCAGGTTCGGAACCAGACGCGAAAACATCACCTGACGGAACTGAACCATACCGGGCGCATGGCTCACCATGTGTCGCCACTGCTCACGCGACAGCTTGCCTTCCCCCCACTCCTCAAACACTTCGTAGGCCATAAAGCGGTTGCGCATCAGCAGCGCCACTTCGAGCGCCCAGTCTTCCCGCTCGTTGCGCTCTCGCTCGGTCAGCTCGCTGCGGATGTGATTGCGCAGCGCCAGCACACCGTAGTGAACGTGCCGCGCTTCATCCTGAATCACCATCTTGAGCAGCTGCTTGAGCAGTGGCTCTTTCGTCAGCTTATAGACCACGCCAAACGCACCGAGCGCCAGTCCTTCCACCATGATCTGCATGCCCAGGAACTTCAGATCCCAGCGACCATCGGCCATCAGTGCATCAATGATCACGAACAAGTTGTCGTTTACTTGATACAGCTTTCCCAGCTTCTCGGTCAGGTAGCGATGGAACACCTCGACGTGTCGTCCTTCGTCCATCACTTGCGTCGCTCCGTAGAGCTTCCCATCAAAGAACTGCACCGCTTCTGTCACCTGCGCCGCCGCAAACAGAGCGCCCTGTTCACCATGCAGAAACTGGCTCAGCATCCACGCCGTCACGCTGTGGAGCAGTCCTCGCTTCTCTTTTTCCGTCAGCCGAATCCCCGCCGCTTGCAGCTCATCCCAGCCAATGAAGTTGTCAGGAATCAGCGGCACTTCCGGGTTTTCAGGATCCACGCTGGTCTGCCACGGCAGCATGTCCGAATCCCACTGTCCTTGCTTGGCGCGCTGGTACAGCGACTGCATCTCCGGCTGATCTGCTGGATACGTAAAGTCAAAGTGCGCGCTATGGGAAGCCGGAACCTTCGTCGGAACGCCCTGTTTGCCACGCTTCCAGACCAAGCCCCGCAGACCGGAGGGTCCCAGCGATAACAGAACCCGAGGATCCCGAATCTCTTTGAGCAGTGTCAGGACTTCCACTGCTTCATCCAGACGATCCCGATAGCGACTGGGAAGTAGGCTCTCTACAGACTTGAGATCGAACATCAGGACTCCTCCTCTGCTGCTTGCGATAGCGTCAGATGGCGCTCACAAAGCTTGCGATCTTGGCGTCGTGAAGCCGCGTCAAGATCTGGTTCACGATGGGCTGTACGCGCTGCACGATCAGCGCCACTTCACTTGCGGTGAGGTGGGTCAGACGCTCGCTGATGAGCGCAATCTCTTTGACAAACACACCCGCGATGGCTTCTTCAAACATCACCAGATCATCGGGACCAAAGCCGAGCGCTTCGCTCAGCCCGGACTGCCGAAGCTGCGACAGCGACTCGATCAGCCAAATGTCACTCTCTGCCACCTGCGGCTTTCCGTGCGCATCGTGCTCTACGCTCAGCAGTCCCAGCTCCGCCATCCGCTCCACGTCTTTGCGACTCACGCCGACCCGCTCACAGATCGGAGCCAGCGCCACCTTGCGCGGAGCCAGCGTCACCAGGCTCGTTCCGACCAGGTGCTGCTTCACCTCTCGCAGCAGTCGCTGCTGCGCGTCACTGAGCGAGCGATCCTTGGCCCCCAGCACCACTTTGATCGCGCGCAGCGGCAGAAACCGTTCCTCCTGCAAGCGCCGGATCAGCTGAATCCGCTCGATGTGTTCTTCCCCGTAATAGGCCATGTTGCGCCCCGTCTTGTGACCTTCGGGAAGCAGTCCTTCGCGGATGTAGAAGTGAATCGCTTGGCGAGGCAGACCCGTCCGCTCGCACAGATCCTTCATTCGATAGGGATGTGGGCTGCGACGACTCATGGCACCTGAATTCGGCAGCGCGAGCGCGGATGAGCAACACAGAGCAGCACCTGCCCCTCTTGCCGCTCCTTGGGCGTCAGACAGTTTGGCTCAGGCAGCGCAACGCTTCCTTCCGATAGCATTCCCTTACACGCGCCACAGCCACCCATCGTGCAGGAAAACGGCAGCCGCACCCCGCTTCGCAGTCCCGCTTCCAGGATTGTCTCTGTCGGTGCAACCAAGACTTCTGTGGTCTTTCCTTGATGCGAGATCTCCACCGCTTGCGCCGTGCTCGGTCGCTCCTGTTGCGCAAGCTGCGGCGTCGCAAACCGCTCTTCATGAATCCGCTGCGCAGCGACTCCTTCCCGCAGAAGCACCGCCCGCGCGGCCTCCATCATCGGCGAAGGACCACACAGCAGGTAGTCCGCATCCACTCCCAAACACCCGAGCGCGCCCAGCTCCTGTGCGATGGTTGCTTGGTCAAGAATCCCCGATCCCGATGCAAAGTCCGGCGCGGGCTCTGCAAGGACATGCCGCAGCACAAAGCGCTGGGGATACGCATTGCCAAGCTCCCGCAGCGCGTCCGCAAAGATGATGTCCGCACGGCTCCGGTTGCCATACAGAAGCGTCACCACGGACTCTGCTTCCTGCGCAAGCACTGCCTGCGCGATGCACTGAAGCGGAGTAATCCCCGACCCGCCCCCGATCAGCACCAGCTTGCGCGCACGTCCATCGCCAGGCAACGCGCCAAACTGTCCCGACGGTCCCAGCACTTGCAGCAGCATCCCCGGATGCGCGTACTCATGCAGAAAGGACGACACCTTTCCGCCATCGATCCGCTTACAGGTCAGCGCCAGCCGTGATCCATCCGCCACAAAGTGACTGGCGGAATACGCCCGCCGCTCGGTCTTCCCATCCATGGGCACCAGCACCGTAAAAAACTGTCCGGGCTGGCAGTGCAGCGGCGCGCCACTTGGGTCCACGAGCCACAGCGTCACCGCCTGCGGCGTCTCTCGAACCACTTGCTGAACCCGCAGCGCCCGAGCCTGCACACCGCTCTGTGTCCCTTTCCGTGCGGCAATCGGAATCAGCGGTGGCGGATGCGTCCCTTGTACCAGCATCGCGATCATCCCCAGATCGCGCCGGGTGGAGGCCAGACGTTCCTTCACAAGGCGAGGCAGCCGCGCAAGGTCGATCATACAGACAGAGTAGCAGCGGGCTGTTTTGTGTAAAGCGACACTTTACACTTTGGTCATGCAGCGACGAATCCGTAGGGTCTTGTGCGTGAACAAAGGCTCTCAACGTTCAGCCGTCAGCGCCCAGACCCAGGCCTTGCCCCACGCCAAGCAGCATGAAACAGGGGGACTCCCTACGGACAGACCGCAGCGAGTACAAAATCAGCAGGTAGAACGGGAAAGAGACAGAGCGGAAGGACGAACGCAGAGACGACGGACGACTACTTCTTGGCAGGAGCCGGAGCGGGCGCAGCGGGCTTGGCCTGGTTGGCCTCGATGTCGATGGTGATCGTCACTTCTTCACCGACCGCAACCCCACCGGCTTCCAGCGCCTTGTTCCAGGTCAGCCCGAAGTCCTTGCGGTTGACCTTGGCCGTCGCCGAAAAGCCGCGCTTCACATTGCCCCACGGGTCCTTGACCGTGTTCGCGGGCGCATCGACCGTCAGCACCACCGGCTTGGTCACACCGTGAATCGTCATGTCGCCCGTCACTTTGAGCTGCGCGCCGGCCTTTTCCACCTTGGTCGACTTAAACGACAGCTTCGGGAACTTGGCCACGTCGAAGAAGTCCGGGCTCTTCAGGTGCTCATCGCGCTTGCCGTCGCGGGTGTTGATCGTGGTCGCATCGACCTCGGCGGTGATGCTGCTCTTGGTCAGGTCTGCATCATCCACGGACAGAGAGCCCGACAGGTTGCCGAACTCGCCGCGCACGTTGCTGATCATCATGTGACGGACCGAAAACTGCACGCTGCTGTGCGACGAATCGATCTTCCACTCCGTCGGAGCGGCCAGCGCCAGCGTGGGAGCCAGCGACAGAGCAAACAAGGTCAGGGCTTTGGCAATCGTACGAAGCTTCATCGGAACTCTCCTTTGGGTGTGTGGCCAGCGAAAGTGGCCACTTGCGTGAGGGCTTAGATGCTCGCACGCGCTCAGGGCAGCGCAAGGAATGTGCGTGCTTTGCGAAACTCTCGAGAGGGAGAAAACGACCACAGCACGTACCGAATCCGTCCGGTGACGCGCGACGCAGCAATCGGTCCAAAGTGCCGACTGTCATGACTGTTGTCGCGGTTGTCCCCGAGCAAGTAGACCTGGCCGGGTCCAACTTCGACCGGCGGCACCGCCTGCTGGGTCAGCGCCGGATCATCATAGCTTGCGACGTAGGACCGATTCCCCAGCGTCTCGGTCACCGACCGACACTTGTGCAGCACACCCGGTGGCGGCTGCTTTTCCTCAATCTCCCGGTACTCACACGGCGACGGACCCGGCTGCGCTGAAACCGGCTGACCGTTGCGCCACAAGGCACCGTCCCGCAGCTCGATGCGATCCCCTGGCAGGCCCACCACCCGCTTGATGAAGAGCGCCGGCTGTTCCTCGCTCTTGGAAAAGACCACCACGTCCCCGAGCTGGGGCAAGCTGGCCGACACTGCATCCGTCTTGCCCGGCAGTCGAATGCCGTAGTCAAACTTCGTCGCCAGCACCAAGTCGCCAGGCAGCAGCGTGGGATGCATCCCCGACGAAGGCTGTCGATAGGTCTCGATGACCGAGGTCCGCACAAACAACGACAAGAGCGTCGGCAGTCCAAGCGCCACCATCGCCGACAGCCAGGCCCGCTCTCCGCTCTGCGCCCCCAGCTTTTTCAGGCCACTCACGATGATGCGAGCCCCGAGCAGCAGGCCGAGCGGCAGACCGACAAACGGAACAATCATCAGCGGCAGCGTCGCTTGCGCAAAGCCCACACCCGCCACCGCCAAGTCCCAAGCGCCCTGCCCGCTCACCGGCTGCGGCCCGAACAGTCGCACAAACGCGGACTCCAGCACCCACAGCAGCGTCGAAAGGATCGGTCCGCTCACCAGCAAAATGATCGCAATCGGCCCAAACACCCCAAGCTGACCCAGCGACAGACCAATCACGCCAAGGCCAATCGCTGCCGCTGCATACGACAGCACAAACATCGCCAAGGCAAAGCGGGTCGCGCGCTGCCGGGTTGCGGCCAAGTCCTCTGCGACAAACAGCTGCGCCGGGTCTTGCCACGCGGTCACGAACGTCGAAACCACCGTAGCAAAGCCCGACAACAGCGACGAGTTAGCGTCTGCCATGTCTAGTAAACACTCGGGACCAGCAGCTCGCCTTTGCCGAGCAGCTCGCGGCTGATGACAATGCGCTGGATTTCGTTGGTGCCTTCGCCGATCTCACACAGCTTGGCGTCGCGCATCGCCTTTTCGACGGGGAACTCTCGCGTATAACCGTAGCCGCCGTGGATCTGCACCGCCGTATTACAGGCGCGCATCGCCGCTTGGGCCGCGTACAGCTTGGCCATCGACGCTTGCAGCCCAAAGCGCAGCCCTTGGTCGTGCATCCACGCCGCACGGTGCAGCAGCAGCCGAGAGGCATCCAGCTCCATCACCGCCTGCGCGACCATGTTTTGAATCGCCTGGAACTCCGCCAGCGACTTGCCAAACTGCTTGCGCTCTTTGGCGTACCGCATCGCCGCATTCATCGCCCCGACGCCCAGACCGAGCGCCATCGCCCCAATCGTGACCCGGCCCTTGTCCAAGATCCGCAGCGTGTCGATAAAGCCACAGTCGATCTCACCCAGGCGCTGGCTGTCGGGCACCCGCACATCATCCAGCGTCAGCTCCGAGGTGTCCGACGCATGCAGGCCCATCTTTTCGATGCGACGGCTGGCTGAAAAGCCCGGTGTGCCATAGTCCACGATGAAGGCCGTGATGCCGCGCTGCTTCTTTTCCGGCGACGTCACCGCCAAGATCACCGCGACGCCACCGACCGAGCCCTGCGTGATGAAGGTCTTCTGACCGGAAATGCTCCAGCTGCCATCGGGTAGCCGCGTCGCCCGCGTGCGAGCACCGGCAGCATCCGAGCCCGAGCCCGGCTCCGTCAGGCCCCACGCCCCGAGCTTTGCGCCCGACGCCAGATCCGGCAGGTAGCGCTGCTTCTGCTCTTCGCTCCCAAACAAGTTGATGTGCCCCGAGCACAGTCCGTTGTGCGAAGCGACCGTAATCGCCACAGAGCCATCGACTGCGGCCAGCTCCTCAATGACCACCGCGACATCAAGCAGCGACATCCCAGCGCCGCCATACTCTTCCGGCGTCATCATGCCGAGCAGACCCAAGTTCCCCAGCTTGGGAATCAGCTCATGCGGGAAGTGCGACTCGTTGTCCCACTTGCGACAGTGGGGTGCGATCTCCGCAGCAGCGAAGTCACGCACCGACTTTTTCAGCACTTGTTGGTCTTCGGAAAGCTCAAAGTCGATCATGGTTCTCTCGTCGGGAAGGGTCAGGGAAACAGCGAAGGCGCAGACGACCGGGACTACTTGAGGCGGCTCGCCTCTGCGCGCGGTCGCACCACCCGCTCGACCCAGTCGATGATGTCGCGGGTCGAGGTTCCCGGCTTAAACAGCGCCGACACACCAATGCGCTGAAGCTCCGCCTCATCCTCTTCGGGAATGATGCCGCCGCCAAACACCAGTACGTCACCGACGCCTCGTCCACGCAGCGCATCCAGCACCGCCGGAAACAGCGTCATGTGAGCGCCCGACAGGATCGACAGGCCGACCGCATCCACCGCTTCCTGGACCGCCGTCGCAGCAATCATCGCCGGGGTCTGGTGTAGCCCCGTATAAATCACTTCATAGCCCGCATCGGACAGGGCGCGCGCCACCACTTTGGCGCCCCGGTCATGACCGTCAAGGCCCGGCTTGGCAACGAGGATACGGAGCTTGGTCTTGGCACTGCTCGATGGCGTGTCAGCTTGCATGATCAGAAAACTCCTTCAGCACGGAACGAGCAATCACAACTCGCTGAATCTCGCTGGTTCCTTCGTAGATTCGTGAAACGCGGACGTCGCGCAGGTATCGCTCGACGGGAAACTCTTGGGTGTAGCCGTAGCCGCCGTGGACTTGCAGCGCCATGTCGCAGATCCGACCCGCCGCTTCTGAGGCATACAGCTTGGCCATCGCCGCTTTTTGGGAATACGGCAGCCCACTTTCCTTCAAAAACGCAGCCCGCAGCGCCAGAAGCTGAGCGGCCTCAAGCTGCATCCCACCATCTGCCAGCATGTTTGCAATCGCCTGGAAGTCACACAGCGACTTGTCAAACTGCTTGCGCTCTTTGCTGTAGTCGAGGGCAGCTTCAAGCGCCGCGCGACCCACACCCACCGCCTGGCTGGCAATGCCAATCCGACCGCCGTCGAGCGCAACCATCGCGATCCGAAAGCCGTCGCCCTCTTTGGACAGCCGCGCCGAGTCCGGCACAAAGCAGCCATCGAGCGTCAGCGGTACCGTCGTCGAGCCTTTCAGCCCCAGCTTGTGCTCTGGCCGACCTGCCGTAAGTCCCGGGGATCCGCCTTCGACAAGGAATGCCGACAGACCAGCCGCTTGGTTGCGCTTATCAGCAGGCGCCCCACCGTCGGTCCGGGCCCACACTACGATCACACCCGCACGATCGCCCGAGGTGATCCACTGCTTGCTCCCCGTCAACCGATAGCCGCCATCGACCTTCTCGGCCACCGTCTTCAAAGACGCCGCATCCGACCCAGCCTGCGGCTCCGACAGCGCAAACGCACCAGCAATCGCCTCGCCCGAGCACAGCCGAGGTACGTACTTCTGCTTCTGCTCTTCCGTTCCGAAGGCACAGATGACCTCGGCGACCATGTTGGTCACAGCCATCGCCACCGACACGGATGCATCGGCTTGCGCCACCTGGCTCAGCGCCAGCGAATACGCCACCACGCCCGCCTGCGAGCCACCGTACTGCTCAGGGACGTTCACCCCAAGCAGTCCCAGCTCGCCCAGCTTGCGCAGCTCGGCCTCTGGAAACAGGCTCTTTTGGTCACGCTCCGCCGCTTTGGGACGAAGCACCTCGGCGGCAAACTGCCGGGCCGCCTGCTCAATCAGTCGCTGTTCTTCGCTTGGCTCAAAATGCATGTTGTTTTCGACTTACCGACAGCCGAGCTACTCGCTGTCGTTTGATCCACCGAGTGAATACTCGATCTTGACGATCTTGCCGAGAGGATCCGCGAGCTTAAGCTGCCGTGCCTTGGTATCCAGACAGGCAACCACCCCTTCGTCCAGCGGATCTTTGGGCGATGAAAAGCCCACTGCCGCCACCTGCCCGCCCGGCGCAACGTACATCGTCAGCCGAGTCTCCTCGATGGAGGCCCGCTTCTCGCTGCCGCCTTTTTTGGCTTTGCTCTGGCACGACAGAAGCTTCTTCTTTTCTTTGTCCAGGTTCTCTGCGATTTGCTCGCGTCCCCACGCGCCGAGAGGTCCACGCCCCGCAAAGTCCATCGGATAGGTGATTTCGCCAAGGCCGCCTTTGGCCGCTGGGTACTCAATCTTCTGTAGGGTCTGGACCAGACAGCGCTCGACCTCATAGCTGCCGACGTTCGACTTCTGCGTGATGATGCGCTTGGCCTTGCCATCGGTCCCAATGAACAGCTTGAGCTCAATGTGACCGCTCAAGAAGTACATCCGCGAGGCGACCTCGTCGTAGCACTTCTTTAGATCCGGCTTGGCCTGCTCCAGCACCCGCTCACAGGCGGGCGCATCGAGCTGACCGGCGATGCCTTCCACCGCCATGTCTTCCGCCACAGGGGCGGGAGCCGGCTTGGCCACTTTCTTTTTGGACTCAGCCGTCCCCACAAAGGCTCCGCACAGCAGCAGTCCCCACAGCGCTACTTGCACAACCTGTCGCTTACCCCGGACAAACATCGAATCTCCTTATTGACTGGAGCGCAGATGGAAGTCACAGCGCACCATCGCCGTTGCCGTTCCTTCGGGATAGATCCAGCTTCGAGCCGCATCGACCACGCACTGCTCTATGCTCTGCATCTGAGGCTGGGGAAAGATCACTTCCACCTTTTCAGCCCGACCGTCCGGTGTGATGGTGAGCATCAGCCCAATCCGCGCTTCCATCTTGCGGTCTTTGGTGCGCTCGACCTCGGCACTCCAGCACGAAGGCAGGTCACTCGATGCTTTGCGCTTGCAGACGCGCGACACCGCCTCGGAGCGCTCCGCCGCGTTTTCGCTTGTTTCGACATAGCCACCGCCCGGCGCCTGCTGCGGGCCGGTCTTGACCGATCCGGTCCGCAGCGACGCGGAGCTTTGGCGGGTCTGCGGCGTCTTCTCATCACAGCCGAGAAGTAGAACCAAGGAGCACACAAGGACACCTCCGAGTCCACGTTTCGCAGAAAGAGACTGCCGCTGCGACGATGTTCTAACGAAGGTAAAAGACTGCATGGTGTGGCTCCTTGGTTTCGGACTGCTTGACTGCGTGTCCTATTCTTTCAGTAGAGCAGACGCGATGACGATGCGCATGATCTCGCTAGTGCCTTCGTAGATTTCGGTGATCTTGGCATCGCGATAGTGGCGCTCCGCAGGGTAGTCCTCGACGTAGCCGTTGCCGCCGAAGATCTGCACACACTCTTTGGCCGCGCGGTTGGCACACTCAGAGGCAAACAGCTTGGCCATGGCCGCTTCCTTGCTGAAGCGCACGCCACGGTCCTTGAGCGAAGCAGCCCGCAGGGTCAGCAGCCGAGCCGCATCCAGCTCCGTCGCCATGTCCGCCAGCTTCCACTGAATCGCCTGGTGGTTGGCAATCGGCTGACCAAACGTCTTGCGATCCAGTGCGTAGCGGCCCGCGTCTTCAAACGAAGCCCGCGCGATACCGAGCGCCTGCGAGGCAATGCCGATGCGACCGCCATCCAGGGTAGACATCGCGACCTTGAAGCCGGTGCCCACGCCACCGAGCAGCAGGTCTTTGCCTACGCGCACATCGTCCAGGAAGATCTGGCTGGACTGCGAGCCACGAATGCCCAGCTTCTTGTCTGCTGGACCGGTGCGCACACCCGGCAGATCCATCGGCAGGATGAAGGTCGTGATGGCCTTGTGGCCGATGTGCTTGCCCGGCGGGTCCGCCATGCACTGCAGGATGCAGACGTTGGCGTTCGGACCGTTGGTGATCCAGTTCTTGACGCCGTTAATCACCCAGCCGTCGCCGTCCTGGCGAGCGACCGTCTTTTGCGCAGCCGCATCCGAGCCAGCATCTGGCTCCGACAGCGCAAAACAGCCCAGCAGCTGACCCGAAGCCAGCGGGGCCAGCCACTTCTGCTTCTGCTCCTCGGTGCCGAACTTGAGCAGCGGATCACACACGAGCGAGTTGTTGACGCTCATGATGACGGCAGTCGAGGCGCATGCACGCGCGATTTCCTCTAGCACCAGCACATACGACACCGTGTCAAGGCCCGAGCCACCGTACTGCTCGGGAATTGCGATGCCCATAAAGCCCAGCTCAGCCATCCGGTGCACCAGCTCAGCGGGGAAGCGATGTTCACGATCAATGTCGGCAGCACGAGGGAGCACCTCGCTCTTGGCAAACTCAGCCGCCGTTTTTTGAGCCATCTGTTGCTCGTCAGTCAGACGGAGATCCATGGCAGTTGTGTTCCTTGGTATGAAAAGTATCAGGCGGTCAAGTAGACCGCCCCGCCATGCTTATCACGATCTCATGCCCCGAGGAAGCCCAGAGAGCCAGGCGCGCGCAGCGACAAGGACGCACCATGAAGGGCTGTGACCATCGGACCGCCACCGTCTGAACCACTTACAAGACGGACCCCGGATGACCCAGCCGCAGAGCGCCCCACCGGACCACCGTCAAGACCCTCCACAAACTGCCCGTCGACCCACTTCGACATCCGGTTGACCCTGCGCAAACTGCACACTGACCCACTTCGACATCCGGTCGACCCTGCGCAAGCTGCCTGCCGACCCACTTCGACATGCGAATCACCCTGGCCGGGTCGCTTGCATCCAGTGTGAAGAACCAAAAGACCCTTCCCAAACCGAATGGAACGAATCGGCGGCAGCGCGGTACAGTGGGGAAAGAGGAGAACTTCATGAAGGTGATTGGAGCAGGACTTGGGCGAACTGGAACCAAGTCGCTACAGGCCGCACTGGAACAGCTTGGCTTTGGGCCGTGCTACCACATGACAGAGGTCATCGAGCACCCCGAGCATGTGCCGACCTGGCTGGCCGCAGCGGCGAAGCAGCCGGTGGACTGGGCGACGTTTCTCAACGGCTATCAGGCGACGGTCGACTTCCCTGGCTGTAGCTACTACCAGGAGATGATGGCGGCATTCCCCGATGCCAAGGTGCTGCTCAGCGTCCGTGACCCGGACCGCTGGTACGCAAGCTGTCTAGAGACGATCTACGCCATCAGCCACAAGCTGCCCATGCGCTGGGTCGGTCGGTTTATGCCGCGAATGGGCGCAGTCATGGGGATGGCGAACCACATCGTGTGGCAGCAGATGTTTGAAGGGCGGTTTTTGGACCGCGACTTCGCCATCGCGCGCTTTCATCAGCACACCGAAGAGGTCAAGCGCGTCGTCCCACAAGACAAGCTGCTCATCTTCGATGTCAAACAGGGCTGGGAGCCGCTGTGCAAGTTCCTGGGCGTTCCGGTTCCCGAAGGCGTGCCGTTTCCACACATGAACGACACAGCCGAGTTCAAGCAGCGGATTGTGCGGCTCCAGGTCGTCCAAACGGCAGCGCTTGCGGTGCTGGGAGCGGCTGCGGTGTGGCTGGGGTGTCGCCTGCTGGGGCGCGGTCGCTAGCGGCCCTTGCTGCGCCACGCAGCCAAATCGCGCACGCCTTCCCCGGTCCAGCCTTCGATGAGGTCGGCCCAGGCAGCGCGCGCGGACGGTCCGAGCATGGCCTCGTAGCGGTCGCCGGTCGGTCCAGCGTGATAGGCCAGGCCCTGGACCGCTTCAAACAGCCCCACGACGACCAGGTTCTTGGCGTCGCCGTCTCCACACGCAAGCACATGCTCGATCACGGCAAAGACCGAGGCCACCCACGGAGCCTGACAGCCGCTCTGGAAGGCCAAGAAGTGCGCGCGCCCAAGGTCGGCAATGCCGGGATAGTCCAGCCAGGCATCAGCCTTTCGCGCTTGCGCAAGCGTGCGCCGGAAGCGAGGCCAGCGCGAAGCAAAGCAGTCAAGTGCGCCACGCGTGCCTTGCGGATGCGGATCGAGCGACTGGTCTTGGATCACGGTCGGCCCCTGCGTCAGGCTGGTGGCAAGCAGCGTGGGAAGCCGCGCGGGGTCTAGAGAACCGAACCGGACCGCCCAGCGGGCAATCGCCCAGCTCTTGCGACGGGATCGCCAGCCTCGCCGCGTGGGCTGTGCGGACAAGACCGCTACCGCCAGCGCGGCACGGGCAGCGGCATCGATGGCGGGATGAACCAGCGCACAGGCAAAGGCATCGTGGACGTCATACCGGCGCTCGCTACGAGGCTGCTTGTGACGGTCGTCCCCGTAGCCAGACCGCGCCACAGCAGCAAGCGCAGCGGGATCAAAAGCCCCCGTCGATGCCAGGAGCAGTCGCGCCAGCTTGACCGGAGCGCGCGGAAACAGGCCAGGCCAGACGGGCTGACCGGGAACGCCCGCTGCAAGTGCCCGCAAGGCCGAAAGCTCTGCCGAGGTCACTTCTGGCAGCGGCCCCGTGGGAGGAAAGGCAGCGGAAGCGGCAAACGAAAGGGCCGACACGATCCCCCAAGGATCGCACAGCGGCATACGGCGTGGCGAGCGCTTGCGCTTCGATTGCGACTTGCGCAGCGCGCCGAGGGGCTACTTGCCCTGATAGGACGGGGGCCGCTTGTCCAAAAAGGCGCGCATGCCCTCTTTTTGGTCCGCGGTGGCAAACAGCTCTGAAAACAGCTGACGCTCTTGGGCGTTGCCATCCGCCAGCGAAGCTTGCCGAGAGGTATGCAGCGCCTGCTTGGTCTTGGCGACCGCGACCGGAGCCCGTGACGCCATCTTGTGCGCCAGCTTCTTGGCGTCAGCCACAAGGTCCGCCAGCGGGAGCACACGGTTGACCAAGCCGATGCGTAGCGCGTCCGCAGCCGTCACGTTGTCGCCCGACAAGAGGATCTCGGCAGCGATGCCAAATGGCACACGGCGAGGCAGACGCTGACTGCCACCAAAGCCGGGCATCACACCGATGTTGACTTCCGGCTGGCCAAAGCGTGCGTTGTCCGAGGCCAGCAAGATGTCACAAGACATCGCCAGCTCCATTCCACCACCGAGCGCAAAGCCGTTTACCGCTGCAATCACCGGCTGCGGCAGCGCTTCCAGGGCATCCATCACGCGGTGGCCCAGCTCCGCAAAGCCAAGCGCCTCGGCGGGCTGCATCGATGCCATCGCCGAGATGTCCGCGCCCGCCACAAACGCCTTTTCCCCAGCGCCCGTCAGCACCACGGCACGCACCAGCGAGCTGTCCTTGAGCGCTTCGCACAGCCGCAGAAGCTCCGTCAGCACCTGCTGATTGAGTGCATTGAGCGCCTTGGGTCGGTTGATCGTCACGACAAGCACGGGACCGTCGCTTTCCACAAGCAACGTCTCAAACTGACTGTTCATCCTGCTTCCCCTGTTGGTTGATTTCGAGGCCGCCACTGTAACGCCGACCGTCGACCCGTACAACCAGCGAGCGACCCAGGGTGATGCGGCAAGACGACCTACTGCGCAGCGGTCTTCGCAACCGGAGCCGCAGGCAGATACGGCACAACCCGACGAGCCAGCAGGGGACGCAGCGTGGCAAGCCGCTGATGCTGCTGCACGGCGCGAGCCTGGAGCGCTGTCACATCTGCCTTCGGATCGAGCTTGGCCTTGAGCAGCCACAAGATTGACTGCTCAGCCAGTCGTCGATGGTCAAACGAAGCCTTCTTGGTCGCGGTCTGCTCGAGCATCGCCAGCGCGCGATCCACTGCCGCCAGCGCACTGCCGGGGAGCTGCGGACTCCTCATCGGCTGCGCCCCCTTTTGCATCAGCCACTCGGCATAGCGACGCATTGCTTCCACTTGATAGATTTGTCGATCGAGCAGCATGCCGCCCTTGGGCACGACGTTGAGCGGAATGGTGGAAAACAGTGAAAGCAGCGTCGCCGCCGGAGACTTTCCTTCGGACATGAGCGCCCGCATCTTCAGCAGCGCGATCTGCGCGAGCTTGTCCTGGCGAAGACCCTCTGCCAGCGCCTTGAGCTTCGGTCCGCGTACGGTCGCCTCGACTTCTTCAATCGCCGCAAGGGCTGGCTGCTTGAGCACGAGCAGCGTCTCCGCCTGATTCACCAGCGCGGAGATGTACTGGACGTCCACGCCAGCCGTCTGTGGGTACTTTTGCCAGAGGCGCTCGGCATGCGCGACGATGGGCGGAGGCAGCTCCGCAGAGACTTGCTGCGTCTCAACTCGATAGCGCAGGTTGTCGTTTTCGACGCTCAGCGCATTTTCTTCTGCCAGCAGAAAGTTCGGATTCTTGGCGAGCAGCGTACGAAGAATCTCGGTGGCACGCTGACGGCTCGGCGTTGGGTCATCGCCAAGCGCTTGCTCTTGCTCTGCCAAGAACATCAGGTAGGCCGCCAGGTTGCTAAACCACAGCAGCTTGGCCGGGTTTTGTTTGAGCGCGCGCTCTTGATGCAAGATGGCCTGTCGCAGGTCGCTCCGTGCATCGAGACCGTGCTGATGATTGACCATCCCCAGCAGCGAGGTTGCCAGCGCCAGCTGTGCCCAGGTCTCTGCCTCTTGCGGCTCCAGCTCGGCCACTTTGCGAGCAGCCACCATCGCGGCCTTCAGCTCTTCGGTCGGGTCTTCATCGGCAAACTCCAGATAGCGAGCCACCGCATGATGAATCGCCATCTCTCCCCGAAAGGTTCGGGTCCGCTCAGGCAGTCGCTTCTTGGCTTCCGCCAGGACATCCAGCGCGTCTTTGACCACCGGACGAGGATCGGTGTTCCTCCAGCCCATCGTGAACGCCAGCGCCGCATGGATTCCCAGCAGTCCATCGAGCGGCTGGCCCTCTTCAGGTAGCAGCTTCGCCCAGGTCTGCGCATACGACAGGCCCGATCGATAGATTCCGTCGAGCGTCGCAATCGGTCGAGCGTCTGCAAAGTAGCGACGCAGCCGCAAGGTCATAAACTCCGCGTGAAGATCGTAGAAAAGCGGATAGCTACGGACCGCGCTGATCGACTGTTCGAGGGTCCGCTGCGCATCATCAAGCACCGGATCGTTAAGCTGCTGCTCCGACAGCATCGCCGAACGAATCTGATCCCCCAAAATGCGAAGCTCCAGCGCCATCGGCTCAAGCTGCCACGGCGATTCCTCCTTCGCTTTGCGCACTGCGACCAAGGCCTTTTCAGGACTGGGAGGGTCCGCATAACGCCACAGCAGCGCATCGACGTACGACGGTGAAGCCAGCTCGGCTTCCTTGCCCAAGTGAAGCTCTTGCCGCGCACGCGGAAGGATGCGCGATCCCAGCGCCTCGAGCTTGCGCTGCGACTCCGCCGGATCGTTTTGCCTCCGAATGTCATCCGCCAGCGTCTGATACTGGTGCGTCAGTGCTTCCCCAAGCGCCAGGTGCGTCCCGGTGGTGTTTTCCCCCAGATCAATGGCGCGCTGAAGGTGCTGTACCGCAGGCTCAAACTCCTCTAGCGCCAGATAGCCTTGCCCAAGCGCACTCTCGATGGTGCCGTGAAGGAATCGGTCCGAGGTCTCCAGCTGCTTACCGAGCTTCCGCAGCCGATCACGCACCACTTCTTTGTCTCGACGAAGATCATGTGGCGGCAAGCTGTATGCGACACGCAGAAACAGCTTCATCTCGGTCACGCTCTGGCCCAGCTGAACCGCCAGTCGCTCTTGCTCTGCCGCCTGCTGCTCGGCATGTCGTCGCTGCGCGCGCGCCTGTCCCCACATCGCCAGCAGCGTCATCATCGACACAAAAACAACCATTCCCACCGCAAACGGAGCCCGATGCCGAGCCGCCAGCCGCCGCAGCTTATACAGCGTCGAGGCCGGACGAGCCATGATCGGCTCACCACGCAGATAGCGCGCCAGATCCTCGGCCAGTGCTTGCGCGGAGTCGTAGCGCTGTCCGGGCTCTTTGCGCAGACACTTGTGCGCAATGATCTCCAGATCCATCGGAATGCTGAGGTCGCGCTGCCGCAGCGGAATCGGATCTTGGTGAAGCACTGCCATCAGCAGATCCACTTCGTTTTCCGCTTCGAACGGAGGCTTGCCGCAGAGCAGCTCATACAGCATCGCCCCCAAGCTGTAGACATCCGCCCGACGATCAAGCTGCCGAGCCATGCCGCGCGCTTGCTCTGGAGCCATGTAGTGCGGAGTCCCCATGATGACGCCGGTCTGCGTCAGTCGCTGCGGCCCCATCGAGTCACGCGCCAAGCCAAAGTCCATCAGCACAGGCCGCAGAGCGCCCGCCTGACTCGGCGAAGAGTCCAGCGCCTGCTCACACACCATCACGTTGGCAGGCTTTAAGTCGCGGTGCAGGACGCCTTGGGTGTGGGCGCTGTGGACGGCGAGGGCTATCTGCGAAACCAGGAGTACTTTCTGTTCCAGACTGAGTCGTCGCAGATGCAGCGGCTGGCCATCGATGAACTCCATCGCAATGTAGGGCTGAGACTGGAACTCTCCGACTTCGAACACCTTGCAGATGTGGTTGTGGTCTAGTCGTGCTTGCGCGCGCGCTTCCTGAAGTAGACGCTCGGCAGCGTCGGGACTGGGAACACGCAGGAACTTGAGGGCGACCAGTCTTCCCAGCTTGCGATCACGCGCCAGAAAGACAGATCCCATTCCTCCTTGTCCGAGCGGTCGCAGGATCTCGTATCGATCCCAAGACTTGAGCGGATCAGGAATCGCTCCAGGCAGCGCAACCAGCAGCAGATCGGAGCCTGGCTGCGAGGGTCCAGAGTTGCCATGGATCGTCGGTGCGCGCGCAGGATCCATGGTAGGAGCCATGGCTTCATCTACCGCAGGATGAGCGACTCCGTTTCCAGAAGTTCGCGCAGGATCAGATGACGAGGGTGAAGACGAGGGAGTTGACGAGGGAGTTGACAGACCAGTCCGTGAGCTTGCCACCAGGACATGTTCACACAAGTACCGATGACTCAGCCAGCCGTTACACAGCGACGGCGACGGAGTACTCGCTCACAATCAGTGCAGAACGGTACGCAGTCGCGAGATTCCCATCCCAAGCGTCAGATCGCTGTCACTCTCAAAGGACGAAAAGCGGAGTCCCATTCCCATCAGCGCACGAACGCCTCCCTTGCCGTCGGAAAAGTTCAGGAAGTAGTGATTCTTGACTTCTCCTCGCGCGGAAACCCTCGCATGGGAATCGGGCAGAGAAAAGAACACCTGAACCTGCGTCCCCAGCGGCAGCGGCTCTCGCACTTCGACCATCATTCCGCCGGTAGAGACATTGCGCGCAATCGCCGAGATCTCTCCAAATGATTCACTGCGCAGCGCCACCGCAAAGGCTTTGTCAAAGCGCAGGCTGCGTCGCTTTTCCACCCGCGTCGGCGCGCCCGAAGGAATGTGCGCGCGTGTCGAACGACCACTTTGCGGACGACCACTTTGCGGACGACCACTTTGCGGACGACCACTTTGCGGACGACCACTTTGCGGACGCGCTGGCTGGGTCGAAACAGACTGGGCAGAAGACTGCGGCAGGGAGGGCTTCATGAAGACGACCCTACTTCGGTGTGACAAGGAAGTCAAAAATCTTACGTTGTCCTACATGGTCGCACTCTGTACTCCATGTCTGACATTGACCGGGCTGCCTTAGGTTTGATCGGTCGGGGCAGGCTCATTCCACAGCCGTCGGGTCAAGAACCCAAGCAGCAGCGCCAGCGTCGAAAACAGAATCGCCAGCGTCAAAAAAACCGTCCGCGCGCCATAGCTGTCGACCAGCAGACCGACGCAGACCGCCGATCCGCTGTACATCACCGCCAAGATCGCTTGATCGAAGGAAAACAGCCGACCGCGCAGCACGTCCGGTATCGCTTTTTGCAGCGCAAACGTCGTCGCTTGCCACATCGCTCCGCCGCCCATGTGGCCAATCACCACCGGAATCATGCCAAGCTCCAGGCTCGGGCTCCTCGACAGCACGACGTAGCCCAGCGCGTAGATCAGCATGCAGGGCGCGATCATCTGCGAGCGCCGCACCGGGCTTGAGACGAGCCCAAACAGCACAAACGGACCGATGAGCGCGCCGAGTCCCCGCGCGACAAACAGCATCGAAATGCCCTCGGAGCCGCGCAGAAACACCTTTTCGGCGAACACCGACAGAAGCGTCGTCAGTCCCATCATCAGCCCGAGCAGCCCTTTGCCACACAACAGCGCCAGCACTTGCGGCTGCTTGCGCATGAACTGAAACGCTTCATCCAGCGACGAAAGCAGCGGCTCCGGCGACTCGCTGTGGGGCGCTTGTTCGGAAAACGGGGTCTTGATGCCAATGAGCAGCAGCGCCGACAAAAGGAAGCTGAGCGCGTTGACGACAAACGCGGTGTTTCGTCCAAAGTGCGTCGCAACCAAGCCGCCCAGCGCCGATCCGACCATCAGCATCGTGCCCCACGCCGATCCGAGCAGCGCGTTGGCTCGTCCGAGATCTTCAGGTGCAACCAAGTTCGGCGCCGCAGCCTCCGACGCGGGATCAAAGAAGCCCGACCCCGCCGACAGCCCGGCCACCGACAGATAGGCGAGCGGAAGCAGCGACGGACTCACCACCAAGATCGGCAGCAGCGCCAGTCCCGCTCGCAGCAGATCGACGATCACCATCAGCCGACGCCGATCGGTGCGATCAATCAGCGTGCCCGCCCACGGCGTCACCAGCAGCGCTGGCAGTCCCAGACAGACGCTAATCAGCGAGGTCAGCGTCGCACTCCCCGTCTGAGACAACACCAAATCGTACAGCGCGACCATCATGAACCAGTCGCCGGCCAGGCTAATCAGCGTCGCCAGATACACACGTCGAAAGTCGCCATTGCGAACCAGCAGGCCCCAGTAACTTCCGCCCACCGGAGGCCGAGGCAAGCGTCTGCCGATCTGCTCGCTCCCCGTTTGTCCATCCATGCTGTCCATCGATCCCATCTCAGCTCAGCCGATCCGCGCTGGAATCGGCGCCCCGAAGCCGTGTGCCCCGCGATTGTGCGCAGCTACCTCAAAAGCCAGAGCTTTTTCGCGCTCTTTCAGTGTGCGCTGGTGGTTGAAAAAGCAGTGTCCTTGACGGTACCCTAAAATCATGCGCAGAAGGCATGGCGTATACCGACTTGCTACCATCAGTGCTCTCGGCTTACTGCTGTCATCGTCCGTGTTTCCGCTTCCAAGCGATTCAGCAACGGCACGAGCCGCGCCAAGCCCGGTATCCGTACCGCCACTTGGCCGTCCCGCCGTAGCGCCGCAGCCCAAGCTGTCGCTGTCCGATCAGCCGTCGCAGGTGCGCCATGTGGTGATCATCAGTGAAGACGGGATGCGTCCCGATCTGATCTACGGACAGCAGAACATGGTCTGGCACGAGCAGCTCTATCGCAACGGATCGTTTTCGTGGAAAGCCCGAACGATTCGCACCGCATCGACGCTGCCATCGCACGCATCAATGCTGTCGGGCGTCGATGTCGATCAGCACGGGCTCACCTGGAATACCTGGCTCAAGACGCGCGGCTTCATTCGTGTTCCGACGATCTTTCAAGCAGCGGAAGAAAACGGTCTGAAGACCGCCGCGTTTGTCGGCAAGCCCAAGCTTCGTCACATCATGCCGGAAGGCACCGTCGGTACGTTTGCGCGTCCAGGCTACTACTGCAAGAAGGTCAGCGACGAAGCAGCCCGCTACATTGAGCGCGAAAAGCCCGAGCTGCTGTTCGTTCACTTTTCCGATCCCGACGAAGCGGGACACTCGGACGGCTGGATGACCGCGAGCTATCGCAAAGCCGCGCTGGCGTCGGATGCGTGCCTGGGAACGATCTATCGAGCCCTTCAGCAAGCGCACATGATCGACGAGACGCTGGTGATTGTCTCAGCCGATCATGGCGGACACGCACGAGGCCACACGGGCGCGATTCCAAGCGATCGCGAGATTCCTTGGATCGCATCCGGTCCCGGCGTCCGTCGCGGCTATCACATTCGCTCGGCAGTCTCGACGATGGACACCGCCGCCACCGCACTCGCAGCGCTGGGACTTGCACCGCTGACCCGCATCTCGGGTCGTCCCGTATCGGAAATCTTCCAGCCCGCCACCCGCACCGGCCTGTGACGCAGCGCGTTGAGATTTCGCCCGCTCGTTTTTGTAGCTTTTCCTACCTACCTTTCCGTCGCTGAGTTGTCACATTCGGCTGGCCCCACACTTGCATTTTCTTCTGCGTGACATCGCCTCGCGGATCGCCAAAGATGCGGTCCTCACGAACTCACAATCGGCGCAGGCAGCGGAACACGGAGCCCGATATGCAACCAGAGCCGCACGGACTGACAGCGCAAACCGGAGTACGCAGTAACCGCATAACTGACTTCGCAGTGCGTAATGATGTACGCGCTTTGTCGCTTGGATACCGCTCCGGCACCCTGCAAAAATATTCAGGGATCTTCATCAGTGCGGTCGCTTGGGTGGTGTTTCTGATGGGCATGGCGCACTTTCTCCTTGCCGCAATGCAGCAACAGGCCGAAGAGCTAGGCGCAGGCATCGACTCGACGGAAAGAGGCATCAGCTACTGCCTGTCTGCGATCATCTTGCTGGCCGTGGCCGTGCCGCAGTGGGTCATGGGCGAGCGACGACTGCACCGACTGCTCGCGACCTAGACGACACGTCGCAGCCGCAGCCCAACCGACCTACACGCGCTGACGTGCTTCGTCGAGCGTTCCGACCATGTAGAACGCGCTCTCGGGCCACGCATCGCAGTCTCCGGCCAGAATCGCCGCACAGCCAGCCAGCGTATCCGCCAGCTTCACCGTTCGTCCGCTCCGTCCCGTAAACGCTTCCGTCACCAAAAAAGGCTGGGTCAAAAAGCGCTGCAGCCGACGCGCACGCGCCACCGTCCGACGATCATCTTGCGACAGCTCTTCCAGCCCGAGCATCGCGATGATGTCTTGCAGCTCTCGATACTGCGCCAGCGTCTTTCGCACCTGTTCCGCGATCGAGTGATGATGCGCACCGACGATACGCGGATCGAGCAAGTTCGACGACGACGCCAGCGGGTCCACCGCCGGATAGATGCCTTCTGAAGCGAGCTTTCTCGACAGAACCAGGCTCGCATCAAGGTGTGAAAACAGCTGCGCCACCGCCGGATCGGTCAGATCGTCGGCGGGAACATAAACCGCTTGAATCGACGTCACCGCCGCACCTTCGACGGATGTGATGCGCTCCTCAAACTCTGCGACTTCGGTGGCCATCGTCGGTTGATAGCCCACGCGCGACGGCAAGCGCCCAAGCAGGCCCGACACCTCACCACCGGCTTGAATGAAGCGAAACACGTTGTCGATGAGCAGCAGGACATCGCGCTTTCGCTCGTCGCGAAAGAACTCCGAGATCGTCAGCGCCGTCAGACCCACGCGCCAGCGCGCACCGGGCGGCTCGTTCATCTGTCCGAACACCAGCGTCGTGTTCTTCAGTACACCCGACTGCTGCATGTCCAGCCACAGCTCGTTGCCCTCGCGAGAGCGCTCGCCAATCCCCGCAAACACCGACACACCGCCGTGCGTCTGAACCGTTGCACGAATCAGCTCCATCAGCAGCACGGTCTTGCCGACGCCAGCCCCACCAAACAGCCCGGCTTTGCCACCACGCGGCAGCGGAAGCAGCAGATCAATGACCTTGATTCCCGTCGAAAAGACCTCTGGCGCGTGACCTTGCGTCGCAAGCGGTGGCGCAGATCGAAAGATCGGTCGTCGCGGCGTATCGGACGGAGGCGGCGGCAGGTTGTCAATCGGCTGCCCGAGCACGTTACACAGCCGACCAAGCATCTGCTCACCAACGGGAACATGAATGCACTGACCGCTGCGATCGACGACTTGGCCGCGACGCAGACCTTCGGTGTAATCGAGCGCCACCGTCCGCACCAGCCCTGGCGCGACATGCTGCTGCACTTCGAGGACGATCCGTCGCGAGCCATGCGCAGCCTGCAGCGCTTCGCCAATCGCGGGAAGCTGTCCGTCGGAAAAGTGAACATCGACGACGGAACCACGAACACGAACAATGGAACCTGGACTGCTCATGGTTTCGCCTCGGGAAGTAGCAAGCTCGCCGTCGCCACTTCCAAGATCTCGCTGGTGATCGAGTCCTGACGCTCGGCGCGCTCTTGCTTTTCCAGCTCACCGAGCAGCTCTTGCAGGTTGCGATGCGACGCATCCATCGCCGCAAAGCGCGCCGACTGCTCACACGCGAACGCCGAGCCAATCATCCACGTCACCTGCGCAAAGACGTACTCTTGCAGAAGATGTGCCGTCAGTTCTTCGACGGGTAGCGTGTGAAACGGTGCCTCGCCGTGGAGCTGCGACGGAGCAACCTGCGGCGGAAACAGACGCTGACGAAACGGCTCGTAGCCCGACAGCCCGAGCGGACGCGCAAACACGACCTCGATTTCCGAGACTGCATCCGTCGAGACTGCCGAAAACAGCGACTCCACCAAGCGACTTGCCGTCTGAGCCACCGCCGCCAGCGTCGTCGGCATCGCATCCGATTCGATCACCGTCAGTCCGCGCTCTTCACAGCGACGAAGCCCACGTCGCCCAAGCACATGCAAGTCCACCGAACCTTCCGCCACTGCGTCGAGCGCCTTGGTCAGCAGCACGTCATTGAGCGAGCCAACAAAGCCATGTTCCGACAGACAGAGCACCAGCCTGCGTCGTCCCGTTTTCGCCTGCACACTGGGCTGCGTCGAGCGAGGCAGCAGCGCCAAGCCCTGCTGAAGCGCCGCCAGCGTCGCTTCGGCATACCGTCGCAGCCCGACGAAGTTTTCCTGCGCTTGTCGCTGCCGAGCCGCTGCCAGCGAGCGCATCGCCTGCGTCAGATCGCGAAGCTGCTGCACCGTCCGCATGTGCGCCGCAAGATCAGCTCCGAGCATCACCGCCCTCGCCTGCCGGATAGCGACGAACCAGCGCGGCCAGCGCGCCAAGAAGCTGCTTCTTTTCTTCATCGCTCAGCGTCGAACCTTGCTCGATTCGCAGCGCCAGCGCCGACAGCTCTCCCGATAGAAGCGCGCGCAGCTCTTCTCGACACCACGACACCGCAGCGACGGGCAGAGTGTCGAGAAGCCCCGCGTCCAGCGCATGCAGCAGCGCAACCTGATGCGCCGTCGACAGCGGCTGAAACTGAGGCTGAAGCAGCGCCGCCCGAACACGTCGCCCTCGATCAATCAGCTTCTGGGTTCGATCGTCGATCGCACCGCCGAAGCGCGTGAAGACTTCCAGCTCCAAAAACTGCGCGTATCCGAGTCGCAGGCTCTCTGACACCTTGCGCAGCACCGGAAGCTGAGTCTTTCCACCGACGCGAGACACGCTCTTTCCGACATCGATCGCGGGCTTTTGGCCTTCGTTGAACAGGCGCGGCTCCAAAAAGATCTGTCCGTCGGTAATCGAGATCAGGTTCGTCGGAATGTACGAAGACAGGTTGCCAGCCAGCGTCTCGGCAATCGGCAGCGTCGTCAGCGAACCACCGCCTCGCTGCGTGCTCAGCTTCGCCGCTCGCTCAAGCAGTCGCGAGTGCAGATAAAACACGTCGCCGGGATACGCTTCTCGTCCCGGTGGCTGACGCAGCAGCAGCGCAACCTGACGGTGAATCTGCGCGTGCTTGGTCAAGTCATCGAGGATGAGCAGCACATGCTGACCGCGCTCACAGTAAAACTCCGCCATTGAGCACGCAGCATACGGAGCCAGCCACTGCAATCCAGCCGCCGCGTCGGACGTGGCGACGACACAGAGCGTTCGATCCTTGGGTCCGCGACTACGAATCGCATCGACAGCTTGTGCCACCGACGAAGAGCGCTGACCGATTGCCGCATAGACACAGATCACGTCGCTGTGCGCTTGGCTGATGATCGCATCGACGGCAATTGCGGTCTTTCCCGTGAATCGATCGCCGATGATCAGCTCACGCTGGCCTCGTCCAAGCGGTAGCATCGCGTCGATCGCCGTCACGCCGGTGTGAAGCGGCTCCGTCACGGGCTGTCGCTCGGTAATGCCCGGCGCAGCTCTCTCGATCGGCAGACGAAGCTCGGTCTTTGGCGCAGGCGCTCCGTCGAGCGGCTGTCCCAGTGGATCAAGGACGCGTCCAAGCAGCGCGTCTCCGACGGGAACTTCCATGACTTGACCACTGCCACGCACCGCCGAGCCAGCGACGATGCCATCTTGACGCCCGAGCAGCACACAGCCGATCTGTGCTTCGTCCAAAACGACGACCATTCCGAGCACGCCCGAGGCAAAGGAGAGCACTTCACCAAGCTGCGCCTGCGGCAGTCCTTCGACCTGAACCACACCGTCGGCCAGCGCAAGCACTCGACCCAGCGACTCAGGCTGCGGCGACAGATCCAAGTGCGCCAGACGAGAAGACGTCCGCGCCGCAAAGTCCGACAGCGTCTCAGCGAGCTTGCTCATCGCGGCAGCGTCTCCGCACGGACTTTTTCCAAGCTCGCGCGCAGATGCAGCGCAAAGGACAAGTGCCCGACTCGCCACTCGACACCGACGACAAGACTTGGATCGACACGAATCGCCAGCGCGATCGACTGCCCAGCCCAGCTCGACAGCGTCGCCTGAAGCGAGACTCGCTCGGCCTCGCTGACTTCACCGACGGAAACAAGCTCTGCGCCCTGCTGAATCAGCGATGACAACAGCCGCTCTCGCTCTGACGCAGGCAGCGCATCCAGCCGACGAAGCACCGTCTGAAGCGCTGGCAGCGGATCGCGCGCGATTGCCTCGTCGAGAAGCAGCTTTTCCGCCAGCTTCAGTCCGATGTGTAGCGCATGACTCGTCAGCGCTCGCTCGGCCTCTTCTCGCTCTCGAATGAGCAGCGACGACTGACGACTGCGTAGCTCATCGAGCTGAGACTCCGTCGCCTTGCGCAGGCTCGCCGCGTCGGATTCCGCTTGCTGCTGCGCCGCACGAAGGATCTGCTGCTTTTCGGCCTCCAGCGACGCGAGCTTGTCTTGATACTGCTGACGCAGCGCCGCCGCCTCTGCGTTGGCTTGATCCGCCACTTGCAGCTCGCGCGCGACCTTCTGCTTGCGCTCGTCGATGATGGCCAAAATCGGCTGGTACAAAAAGCGCCGCAGCAGAAACACCAGCAAAAGAAAGTTCACCGTCTGGAACCCGAGGTTCCACAGCGAGATCTGCATCGCTTACTTGACGAAGGGGTTGGCGAACAGAAGAACCAGCGCGACGACAAGACAGTAGATCGCCATCGCTTCAATCATCGCCAGACCGACGAAGAGCGATCGAGAGATCGTCGGACCCGCCTCGGGCTGTCGTGCAATCGCTTCCATCGCAGCAACGATAGCTTTTCCTTCTGCCAGCGCCGGACCGATCGAACCGAAGCTGACCGCGATCACTGCGCCGAGGATGCTCACCACCTGAATGCTCATGTCGCTACCGTCTCCTTGTGGTCGGGACCGGATGATGTCTGCGGATGATCTTCGACGGCAGCCGCAACGTACACCGTCGCCAAGATGGTAAAGATATAGGCCTGAACGGTCCCCGTGAGAAGTCCAAACAAGATGATCGGAATGGGAACCAGCAGTCCCGCCACCGAGACAATCACGCTCAGGATCAGCCCGTGGCTCATGATGTTTCCAAACAGCCGCATCATCAGCGAAAACGTCCGCGTCACTTCCGAGAGCATGTGTATCGGCAGCAGCAGCGGCGTCGGCTCGACGAAGTGTTTCAGGTACGACCGCAGTCCGTGGCGACGGATGCCGAAGTAATACACCGACACAAACACCGTCAGACCGAGCGCGATCACGGTTTCTAGTCGTTCCGTCGGTGGAACCAAGCCCGGAAACAGTGACAGCGAGTTCGCCAGCAGCAAAAACAGAAACAGCGACCCAAGCAGCGGCAGATACCGTCGTCCGTCTCTGCGGGTCACTTCTTCAATCTGTTCGAGCAGCGTCGTAACGATGACTTCGACGATCGCTTGCCACTTGCCGGGCTCACTGCGCAACCGGCGACGCAGGATGAAGCTGCCCGTCCCGAGCACCAGCGTGATTCCGCAGCTTGTCAGCATCGATCCTGTGACGGGAACCGGACCCAGCTGCCACAGCGTCGCTTCATGGAGGGGCGAGGTCATCAGGCTGTCTCCGAAGCCAAACATACAGCGCAAGGTGCGTCGGCATAAACCCAAGCAGCCCGTAGAGCAGCGCTTGCTTGCCCAGATAGCCCAGCAGCGCCATCGTAAGCCCGAGCATCACCAGCCGAGCGACATGCAGCACCACCGCCCAGCCGGTCTGCGTCGTCGAGGTATACAGCCGCGTGTTCCAGCGCAGCAGCAGCACATAGCTTGCTGCCAGCGTCACTCCGAGGCCAAAGCCGATCGCGGTGGTCATGGCTGTCCTTTCTGATCGAGCGGTTGCAGGCTCCACATCGAGCGCCAGGGCATGTAGGGAAAGCCGCCCTGCCCGCGTATTGTAGCGGGGCTCTTTGGCAAAAAGCGCGCTCTTTCGAGGCTGATTACGTCGCTACAGCTTGCGCCGGACCGGATGTTCTTCGCTCTCGTGCGCCGTCAGACGACCGCCTTCACCGCGCCGAAGCTTGCTCATCGCGACCTTGGGATCGTGCGTGTAAAACAGGTACGCGCCGCGCTGGCACAAGTCCGAAAGCAGCGCCGTTTTTTCGTCGATGAGCAGCTCGGGATAGCGATCGTAGCCCATCGTCATCGGCAGATGGACCCACGCAGTGCCTGGCACCAAGTCTCCAGCGAAGACCACCGCGCGATCGGGTGACGGACCACAGACTTCCGTCAGCAAAAGCCCTGGCGTGTGCCCGCTCGAATAGTGAAACCGCAGTCCTGGCAGCGTCGGATCGCGCTCGGTTCCATCGGGAAGCACATGCAGTCGCCCACTTTGACGCAGCAGCCCCGGCAGCTCGGGAATGAAGCTGGCGCGATCCCGAACGTGCGGCTTTTCAGACCGAGCGAGCGCGCCCTGACTGACGACATAGCGAGCCTTCTGAAACAGCAGCCGCAGCGGCTCACCTTCGACAAACGGCGTCAGCAGGCCACCGGCATGATCGAAGTGCAGATGCGACAAGATCACGTCGGTGATCTCATCAGGATCGACGCCAAGCTGACAGAGCGAAGCCAGCAGAACGTGATCTTCTTCGACGACACCAAAGCGACTGCGTAGCTCTTTGGCAAAAAAGACACCGATGCCGGTTTCCAGCAGAATCTTGCGGTCGCCTGTCTCGATGAGCAGCGCACGACAAGCCAGGCTGATTCGGTTTTCAGCGTCGGGTGAAAAATAGCGGGACCACAGCGCTTTTGGAGCATTGCCAAACATCGCTCCTCCGTCTAGGCGCTGCGAATTTCCGACGACAGCAGAAAGCAAGATCTCGTCCATAGCGCTCATTATCAACAAAACCGGCTATGCTGTCCTGGCCGTGTCTACGCCCGCAGCTGGCAATCGAGCAGGGTCGGGTCTTTTCGGACTTGGTGCATTTCTGCTCTTGGTTGCGCTGTGGGATGGCTACGTGCTGGTTGCGCTATCACAGACGCTGCCAGAGCTTCGCGCGGCATTTGGTCTATCGGTAAGCGAAGGTGGCAAGCTGGTTGCGTGCGCCAACGTCGGAACCATCTTCGGCTACTTCGTGCTGAGGCTGTCCGATAGCGTGGGTCGGCGTCCGGTGCTGCTGTGGTCGGTGCTTGGCTACTCGCTGACTTCGCTCGCTTCGGCGCTGGCTCCGTCGGTGCTGTGGTTTCTGATTGGACAGTTTGGCACGCGCATCTTCATCGTGAGCGCGCTGGCTTCGGCCTTGCTGTATGTCACCGAGGAATATCCGACGCGCCATCGTCGTCAAGCCGTGGCCCTGCTGTTGTCCGCGGCGAGCCTGGGCGGCGTCTTGTGTGCGGTCCTGGCTCCGTCGTTTGTGGCGATGGAACAGGGCTGGCGAAAGGTCTATCTGTTTGGTGCGCTCGCGCTGATTGGGCTGCCATATGGCCTGTTTTGCGTGCGTGAAACCCGCAGCTTTCGCGCGCTCAGCGAGCGAGTGACACCGTCGCTGACGAGCATTTGGAAGGGCGGTCACGGACCGATGCTGCTGGTCTGTGCGTCGCTGTGGATCTTGACGTATTCGGTCAATCAGAGCGCCGTGACGTTTTGGAAAGAGCACGCGCTCACCGACCTTGCCATCGAGCCAAGACTGACGGGACAGTACATTGCGCTGGCTGCGATCGTGGCCATTCCGCTGTCGGCCACCGTCGGTCCGATTCTCAATCAGCTGGGACGGCTTGGAGCCAGCGTGCTGGTGTATGTCGTGCTGACGCTGGGACTGCTCGGCTCGTATACGCTACCGCCGGGAACGCTGATGGCGCTGTCGCTGATGATGATGTTTGGCGGAGCCAGCGGCGCGCTCGTGATTGTCAGCACCATCACCACCGAGAGCTTTCCCACCGAGCAGCGCGGCGATGCGATGGGCTGGTCAAACAGCCTGCTCGGACGCTTTGGCTTTGTGCTGTCGCCGCTTTTGGTTTCGACGCTGTCCGAACAGCAAGGCTGGTCGTCGGTGATGCCATACCTCGCGGTCCTGCCCATGCTGACGCTGCTGATTGTGTGGCGCTTTGTGCCGCGCGCAGACAAGCTTCCGGTCCGTGGGTCCAGTGACGACAGCGCCCGACCTGTGAGCGCAGAACCGACCGCACCCGCTGGACAGGCAGCGATGGCCGAACCAGAAGCAGACTGATGCAAAGCCTTCCGTGGTGATGGCGACTTTGATAGCCTCTAGACCTAAGTAAATTCAGCGAGACTCCGAGTAGGCGATGTCCCAAGAGCAGAAGGAAGCCGAAAAGCTCATCGGTCAGGTGTTAAACGGTACCTACCGACTGGAGCAGCTCCTGGTGACGGGTGGAATGGGCGCAGTGTTTCGAGCCCGCCACGTCCGCACCGGCGGCGTCTGTGCCATCAAGGTGCTGCATCAGCGGGCCGCAATGCAGGGCGACCTGAGCGAGCGCTTTCAAGACGAAGCCCGCATCATCGCGGGACTGCGTCATCCCAACATTGTTCAGGTGAGCGATCTCGACCGCGACAAGTCGGGCATGGCGTTCATCGTGATGGAGCTGCTCGAAGGCGAAGATCTGCAAGATCGGATCGAGCGCACCGGCAGCGTTCCTCTCGATGAAGCGCTGCAAATCACCCGGCAAGTGTCGTCGGCCCTGCACGCAGCGCACCTGCGCGGGGTCATCCATCGCGATCTCAAGCCGCGCAACATCTTCTTGGCTCGTCACGAAGAAAACGGCGTGCTGACGCAGACCGCCAAAGTGATCGACTTCGGTGTGTCAAAAGTGCCAAGGCCCGCCGACAAAGCGACGCGCGATCTGCTGGTGCTCGGCACGCCGCGCTACATGGCTCCCGAAGGAGCGATGGGGCAAAACTCGCAGATCGACGGACGATCCGATCAGTGGTCCGTCGGCGTCATCTTGTATCGAATGCTGTCGGGGAAGCTGCCGTTTGATCACGAAAACGTGATCGATCTGTTCAAGCAGGTCATAAACGAGCAGCCGACGCCGATCGAGCAGCTGGTCCCGACGGTTCCGCCGTATGTAGCCGCAGCCATCAAGCGGTCGCTGTCGAAGAAGAAGGAAGATCGATATGCGACGATGCTCGACTTCCTTCACGCGCTGGAGCCGCCGCCTGCCGCGCCGCCGTTTTCGTGGAAGCGAAGCCTGACGTTTGGGCTGCTCGGTGCGACGCTGGCTGGGCTCATCGTGATGCCGCTTTTGTTTCGCGAGCTACAGGGCAAAAAGCGCAGCGGACAGGTCGCGCAGCTTCTGGTGCAAGCCGACGAAGCGCTGATGGACGAGCGCTGGGACGAAGCGATCAAGCTGTCGAGTCAGGTTCTGACGGTGCCAGGGCAGGCTCCGTACGTGGCGACAGCGGCGGAAAACATCAAGCGTCGCGTCGAAAAAGGTCAGCAGATCTCTGCGGAAGCGCAGCAGATCATGCAGTCGCTGGCGAACAAGGACTACGACGGCGCGCTCAGTCGAAATCGTGACCTTCCGCCTCGGACAAGCTTCCGCATCACGGCGCAGCAGCACTACGATCTGCTTCAGCAGCTCGTCATTGCCTATCACCTTCAGCAAGCCGAAGCCGAGCGCTCTCTCGGCAAGTGCGACAAGATTGAACCGCACGTCGCCAAGATCTTGGAGCTGGTGCCCGATCACGTCGATGCACTGACGGCACGCTGGCGTCCCTGTGCGCTCATCACCGGGCATCCGCCGGGCGTCAAGAAGCTGGCTGGCTATCCGCCGCTGCGCGATCTGTCCGACAAGCCGCTCGGGCTGGCCGGGGATCACGACAAAGCGCACAACAACTTCGCCGAGATCGATCGCTCGCTGCGAGATGCCCAGATTGCGCATCAGCACGGCGAGTTCATGAAAGCGGTGGCGCTGGCGCATACCGCGACGTCGGTGCCGATTCGCAGCTTGCCCGCGTGGCGCATCGTCGGGGTGTCGGCATGTCACCTCAAAAGCGCCGAGATCCTCGAATACGTCGTTCCGCACCTTGATCCCGCCTCGAAAGAGTTCGTTCGCTCTCGCTGCATCGCTGCCGGCTACAAAGTCACGTTCTAAGCGCGCTCTCCCGTTCGCTTGATCGGAAGCGACTGCCGGTCGTCTTCCGCACCCTGCCCCACTTTTATCCACGTTTACCCACTGCGAAGCCTTTGCAGCCAGGTGCCTGCGCGGGTATGGTCCGGCCATCTTTCCCGTTCCAAGGCACATCGCAAGGAGATCGACATGTTTCGGAAAATCGCACTCGCAGGCTTGCTCGCAGTGGGCGCTCTCGCAGCAGTCATTGCTTCTCGTCCCAGCGACTATCGCGTCGAGCGCAGCACCACCGTCGATGCCCAGCCAGCCATTGTCTACAGCCAGGTAAGCGACTTCAAAGCCTGGGCAGCCTGGTCGCCGTGGGAAGCGCTCGATCCAAACATGCAAAAGACCTACACCGGACAGCCCGGCCAGCCTGGCTCCAGCTACGAGTGGAAAGGCAACAAGGACGTGGGCTCGGGACGGATGACGGTTGAAAGCGTGCAGGCTCCGTCGAAGATCGAGATCAAGCTGGCGTTCATTGAGCCCTGGGAATCGAACTGTCAGACGACGTTTTCGTTCGACGCGGTGGGAAATCAGACCAAGGTGACGTGGACGATGGCTGGCCACAACGGCTTCGTCGAAAAGGCGATGACGCTGTGGATGGACATGGACAAGATGGTCGGCAGCGACTTCGAAAAGGGGCTGCGCAAGCTGAGTGAAGCGGCGAAACAAGAGCAAGCGAAGCAGGACGAGCGCGCGAAGCAGCAAGTTGCCGAAGCCGCGCGCAAAGCCGCCGAAGCTGCCGAGGCCGCACGCAAAGCCGCCGAAGCGTCGGCGACAACCCCCGATGCAACCACGCCAGCGACGACGGCTCCTGCGGCCAAGAAGTCGTAACGAGCTACAGCGTTTCAGCCAGCCGACGGCTTGCGCGCGTGGCCAGCGCCATGATCGTCAGCTGCGGGTTCACCGCCGGAGAGCTGGGCATCACGCTCCCGTCGCAGACATACAGACCGGGCAGATCGTGTGCTTGCAAGTCGGTGTCTACGACGCTGCTTCCCCGATCGAGCCCCATGCGCACCGTCCCGAGCGGATGATACGCGGTCAGCTCAAAGTCTCGCGCCCGCAGCGGCAGCTGTTCTAGCCTATCGACGTCCGACGAGCTGCTGACCATCGGCATCGGAGCCACCGCCGTCAGAACCTTCTGCGCACCAGCCGCCAAAAACATCCGTGATACGAGCGCTGCGCCTCGACGAATGCGCGCCACATCACGATCCGCCAAGTTGTAGTGAACGAGCGGTCGTCCGCCGGGACCGGGCCGCACGCTGCCGTTTCCTTTGTCTTCGACCATGAAGCCGAAGCAGCTGTGACGGTCGTAGGCGGCCATGATCTCCATCAGCGGCTTTCCGACGAGCGTGATCGAGCCCGCCGTCAGCTCTGGTGGCAAAAACGCGCTCTCCATCAGCAGGCCTTCGTCGTGAAATTCCTCGACGGCGTAGCCTTGCGGAACCCCGAAGTAGCTGTTGAGCCGATGCGGCATCACCGCGCGCAGCCCCAGCGCCGGATGAATCGTCAGGTTGCGTCCGAGCGCGCCCGAGCGTCCCAGCGCTCGCTTCGTCGCTGCATCTTGCAAAAGCAAAACCGGCGACAACAGCGCACCACCCGCCACCACGACGGCTTTGGCGCGCACCGAAAAGCGCGGCGGCGGCTGTCCGGGCTGAGCACTTCGCGTCGCAACCGCTTCGACACCGACGGCACGACCGTGCTCAATGATCAGACGCTGCGCAGTGGCACCGACGACAAGCTGCGCCCCGGCTTTGAGCGCCATCGGAACAAAGGACACGTTGGTAGAGCGCTTTGCATCCGTCGGACAACCGAAGCAGCACAGACCTTGTCCGTCGCAGTCCGGTGCATTGCGAGCCAGCGGTCCGTGCTGCGTAATTCCCAGCTTTTCACATCCGTCGGCAATCGGCTGGTTGCCTTGCAGCAGCGACTTGGGCGCGCGCGTCACACCGAGCACTTCTTCCACCGACGAATAAAACGGGTCCATGCTCTCGGGCGTAAACGCACGCAGGCCGTGATCGCGATGCCACTCGCCAAAGACGCGACTCGGCATGCGATAGCAAGTTCCCGAGTTGACGGTTGTACTGCCACCGACGGTGCGACCGAGTGGAATTGGAATGAAGCTGTTGCCCAGCGCGAGCGTGACGCCCAGCTCTCGATACAGCTGCTTCTGCATATGGAACGAGCTGTGGGCAAAGTCACTGCGACCAAAATACTGGCCTTCTTCGAGGACAACGACCGCGTGACCGGCTTTGGCTAGCTCATACGCAGCGACGGCACCACCTGCTCCAGAGCCAATCACCACTGCGTCGCACTCGAGAACTTCCCCGCGTCCGAGATCCCACGCTTCGGTGGTTCGCTCGACGGCCCAGCGAGGCAACTCGACCGGAACTTTGCGACGCGGCAGCGGTCCCGTCGGAGCCGCTTTGTACGGCAGGCCAAACTGCTGATAAATCGCCGGATTGTCGAAGTACGCACCTTTGATCGGCGCCGACAGCGAGTAGAGGAAGTAGCGACGACCGACATCGCCTTCGGAAAAGCGCTGACAGATGCGCGCCACTTGCTCGGGCAACAGATCAGCCACCGGCTTTCCCAGCGTCGCACGCGCATACAGGTTGAACGCTCGCAAGAGACTGCGATAGCCCGCAGCGACCGCCGGAACGTCGGACAGCCAGTGCTCGGCGCGAAAGACGGTATCGATCGAAACTTCAGGCAGACCCTCGACGGTAGGCAACAGCGCCCGCGCGAGCTGAAGTGCAATGATTCGTTCGTCGCTGCGTAGGACAGTTTTCGTCGGCGAAGGGGAAGTAGCTCGCAGCGCAACCAAGTCGTCGCTGCTGTGTGGAGAGGTCGAAAGCGCGCTCATGGCAATCTCACTGGCTTATTGGTTCATCCAATTTTCAGGCTAGCGCTCGAACGAACGGCTCGCAAGCTACGGATTTCCTTGGTCTGACGGGAAATTTTCGCCAAATGAGCGCGGCTTGGCGTGCAGCCTGAGCGCGGTGTTATAACCCGCCCATGCTCAGTGCCCAAACTGTCGAGCAGTCCGCCTCGCGTTCGCTGCACGCTCCGAGGAGCGCAGCAAGTTCGCGCGGTTGTGCTCTGCGCCAGCGGAAAGCAGCGTAGTGGGTGATACTGGGAAGGCTGGACAGCCTCTGAGCCGATAGAGCGAGTGATGGACGACGAAAAACAAAACGGTGGGGACAAGGGACTTTTTTCGAAGGTTCGGCGGCTGGTTACGGATCACCGCAAAGTGCGACGACTCGACGGAGAACCGCTCAAGCAGGATCTGATCAGCGGTCAGCATGCCTTTTCGTATCTGCGACACCTGATTCGCGGCAATGAAGAGACGCTGGCTCGCTTTCCCGAGCAGCTTTCGCCAAACCATCCGCCGGTGCTGCTGATTCACGGCTTTTTGGGCACGCGCGGGTCGATGTTTGTGCTGGAGCAGCGACTGCTGCGCGACGGATTTCACGTCTTTTCGTTCAACCTGGGAATGCTCAACGTGCGCGACATTCGCACGTCGGCGCTCTTGATTCATCGCAAGGTGCAGACCATCTGCGAGCAGACCGGGATTCGTCGGATTGACATCGTCGGACACTCGATGGGCGGGCTCATCGGGCTGTATTACGTCAAGCGGCTCGGCGGAAAAGAGCAGGTTCGTCGTCTGGTGATGCTCGGCACGCCAGCGCGCGGAACGTGGGTGGCGGCGCTCGGAGTGGCGACGATGGGCATGCTGTCCGCATCAAGCTGGCAGCTTCTGCCGGGCAGTGACTTTCTGGAAGAGCTTCACAAAGGTCCGCTGCCGAATGAAGTCGAGTTTTTCACGATTGCGGCAGAGCGCGACTGGCTGTGCCCACCGTCAGCGACGCAGCTAGAAGGCGCGCATGGGGTCACGGTGCCTCTCGGACACTCGTCGCTGGTGATGAGTGAAGAAGTGTATCGGAAGGTCTTGTGGGCTCTTCGCAAAGATGACTCGCCGCGATAGGCTGACTAGGAAGGACTTTTTTCGCTTGGCAGAACCCGCGAGGAACCGATGACGATGATGCGAGCGGTGGTGCTGCCTTCCGTTGGTCCGCCCGACGTGCTGCGTCAGACCAAGCTACAGCGACCCTCGCCAGGTCCGGGTCAAGTGCTGGTCGAGATGATGGCGACGTCGGTGAGTCCGCTCGACTGTGAGCAGCGAGCCGGTCGCGTAAGCCGCGTGCTTCCCGGGGGAAGGCCGCAGGTGCTGGGCCACGATGTCGCCGGAGTGATTGCCGCGCTCGGACCCGGTGTCGACAAGCTGAGCGTCGGCCTGCCTGTGATGGGTCTGCGCGCGCTGCAACATCCCGGAACGTACGCAGAGTTTGTGACGCTGCCCGCCGATGCTGTGACCAAAAAGCCCAGTCGCCTCAGCTTCGTCGAGGCCGCGACGCTTCCTTTGTCGGGAACGGTGGCACTGCAAGCCATTCGTGACCGAGGACGACTACAGAGCGGTCAAGCGCTGCTCGTCAATGGCGCAGCCGGTGGAATCGGCAGCTTGGCGGTTCAGATTGGCAAAGCGCTCGGCGCGGTTGTGACGGGCGTCTGCTCGGGAGACAGCGCGGAGCTTGTACGCTCACTCGGTGTCGATCAAGTGCTCGACTTTGAAAAAGAAGACTTGTCGACGCTGACGGGAACGTTCGATGTGGTGCTCGATACGTCGGGCCAGCTGACGCTGGACGGCTGTCGCAAGATGCTGCGGCCACAGGGTCGATTTATCCCGATTGTTCCGTCGCTGCGAACGCTGTGGAATAGCATCACGAGTCGCTTTTTTGGGGGACCGCAGACGGTGCCGCCACCGCTCGCGCAGCCTCGTCGCGCCGATCTGGAGCTTCTCGCCGAGCTGGCTGAGACAGGAAAGCTACGTCCGGTGCTGGATCGCGTGTTTCCACTGTCCGACGCAGCCTCGGCGCATCGTCACGTCGAAGAAGGTCGTCCGCGCGGTCGGGTGGTGCTGACCATCGGCAAAGGCACTTAGGAAAGCATCTCGACGGACAGCCTCGATACCGAAACCGCAGACGAGAGCCCTTTTCCGACGATCGAAAAGATCGGTCCCGCTTTGACACCAGGGATCGACTCACACAGCGACAGCATGCTCGAGGGCAGCAAGATATCGCCCGAGTGTGCCTCGCTGGCCAGACGAGCGCAGATCGCCACCGTCTGTCCGAAGTAATCGAGCCGTCGATCCTGATCCACCACGCTGGCCGATCCCGTATACAGCCCGAGCCGCATGCCGAGCAGGTGCGCAAACGGATTGTCCGCACGCAGCGTCATCACCGCTCGCTGCGCCAAGACCGCAGCCCGCAGCGCCGACTCACTGCTCGAAAACGCAGCAACCAGTCCCGATGCGACGCTGTGCAGCACCGCGCCAGACTCGGCGGCGATGGCTTTCTCGACGGCTTGTTGCAGCTCTAGCAGCTGACGAAACGCCCCGCTGTCTCCGAGTGCTGAGCACAGCTCACCCATCGACGCAAACTCGCACTGCCACAGCGACACCGACGGGATCGAAAGCTGAACCAGCGGCTTCGGAAGCTCTGACGGAAACAGCTGTCGAAACAGCGGATGCAGCGTCAGCTTGTGTCCGTCGAGCCGCTGCGCTGTCCAATCGGTGCGCTCGAGCTTAAAGTGTCGCGCTTGGTTGGTGGCGTGCTCGATCGTCAGCGTGCCGCCCATCGCAACTTCGACGGAAGCTGGAACGATCGAGTCCGTCACCGTGATGCTCGCTTGCTGCGGACCGAGCGTGCTCACCTTGAGCACTCCACTTGCGCCACCGCGCGCCCACAGACGAAACGCACCGGGTTCATTGGGAACGTGAAACTGGACACTGCTCGACGCTGGCAGCACAAGCTGGGTCAGCACATGCGGCGAAGCGCTGGGATTCACGCTGGTGTACAGAGGCCGCGACAGGCTTCGCACGGTCAGCGACGGACGAAACGTCACCTCGACATTGCTCGCAAACTCGACGGGAACCCGAAGCTCACACAGCGCGCAAAACGACTCGTCGGACAGCTCGCCCAAGTGATCGTGCTGACTCGCAGGACTGCGACAGCTTGGACACAGCACATCGAAGCTTGGCTGAAGCAGACCGTGGGCCGACGCGAGCAACAGCAGTCGCATCACCGACGGTTCGCTCTGCCCGAGCGCTTCACACACCATCGGCAGCCGCAGCGAATCAATGTCGAGATCATCAGTCCGTCGCAGCAGCGCCAGAAGCGAGTCCACAAGCGGCTGCTCTTCTGGCGTCAGCGCAGCTTTGGTCTTCGTCACCGCAGAAGCCAGCGACGGTTCGACAAAGTCCGCCAGTCGCTGCTGCACTTTCGTTCCACGCTGCAGACCTGCATCAATTTTCGCCAGCGTTCGCGCCAAGTGCCACAGCGTGCCTTGCCCGTACAGCCGAATCAGCCAGCCGATCTGCGGAACGCGCGGCTCTAGCTGCATCTCGATCAAGAGCTGCGTCCCTTGCATCTGCGGCGTCAGCGTAAAGCGCGTCGATACGCTGGCCAAAAGCCCTTGATGCAGCACCCGCTTGGAGACGAGCAGCCCCGGCGCATTCCACTGCGGTGGTAGCTCGGTAAACGGGATCGCCTTGGGCCCTGTTCGCCCGCGCAGCACAAACCGCGCAGATCCTTCACCGACGATCGGCTCTCGCGAAACCGTCGGCTGTCCCAGCATTCGATACAGCCTATCGAGATCGGCCAAGACCACAAACAGCGCACTCGGCGCAGTCGCACAGGACAATTCCCGACGCAAAACGATGGCTTCCACGGCCCCCCCGGCAATGACTGTCTTTAAGGCTAAGAAAAAGCGGCTCCGTCGTCTAGCCCATCCGCAGCATCATCGACATCACAAGCGAAAGCGTCTAAGTACGCGACGATGCAAGGTGTCAACCGAACGCGCACGTCATCGTCAGAGAGAGCTTGAAAACGGACCCAGGAATCGGGTATGAGTGATCATGCGCCCCACTGACAATGGGCATCTGTTCCTGTCCCGGGTTAGCGAGTATTTGCTGTCCCTCCCCTTCGATCTCAAGATCCTGCAAGAAGCGCTCACCAACGATGAACTGCCTCGTGCGCTGCGAGAACAAGCGACCGGCGTCCTGATCCAGGCGTTTTCGCACCAAGAAGGAAGCGGTCCCGAGCGATTCTTCGACGACGTCTTGCTGCTGCGGATCATGCTCGGTCAGATCGCCGCCGTTGACAGCGACGAAGCGCAAAGCTTCTGCGATCGCTTCGACGAGATCTTCAGCACGCTGGATCACGATCTGCCGCTGCTCGAAAGTGTGCTGGGCCCCGAGCTGTGGTCCAGTCTCACCAGTCGTCTCGGCAGCCTCGGAAAGCTGCTGCACAGAGGCAAGCGTCCCGCACAGTATGTCAGCGACGATGCCTCATGGGATCTGCTCTATGACGATGGGATCGACTTCCAGACCGCCTACAACGTCACCGAAGAACAGGTCCGCAATCGGCTGCGCAAAGCAGAAACCATCCTCGATACACTCCACAAGCGCGGGGCACGACTGAAGCCATTGTGATAGTTTCCTCTCTATGCGTAGGGCTTCTCTGCTCCTCTACCTGTCTCTGTCCACCGCCGCTGCTGCTTCACCGGGACCGTCTGAAACCATCGGTCCAGTGCCAGGCTATTTGGGTCTTCACGCAAAGACGCGAGGCTTTTCGCTCGGAAAGCCGATGCGTCCGACGCCAACGCCCGACGGCAAGCAGGTGCTGTTTCTTCGCGCAACCGCTGCGTCGCCAGAGCTTCGACTGTACGCGCTCGATGTCCCGAGCGGTCAGACCCGCGAGCTTCTAACCCCCGCGCAGCTGCTGCAAGGTGCCGAAGAGCATCTCTCGATCGAAGAAAAAGCCCGTCGCGAGCGCATGCGTCAGACCATGCGCGGCTTTACCTCGTTTGAGCTGTCCAAAGACGGCAGCTTTTTGCTGATCCCGCTGTCGGGAAAGCTCTACACGTATCAGCTTCGCAGCGGCTACAGCGTCGAGCTAACACCCGTCACCGATCCAGCGGATCAAAGCAGCGAGCCCATCGTCGATCCGCACCTGTCGCCCAACGGAAAGTCCGTCGCCTACGTCCGCGGACGCGACCTGTTTGTCATCGACATTGCGACGCGACGCGAGCGCCGACTGATGTACAGCCGCAGCCCGGTCATCAGCTACGGCAGCGCCGAGTTCGTCGCCCAAGAAGAGCTGCACCGCTTCTCTGGCTTCTTTTGGTCCCCCGACAGCAGCCAGCTGGCCTTCACCGAAGTCAACAACCAGCCCGTCGAAACGCTCTACGTATCCGACGCACTTCATCCCGAGCTTCCGCCGCATCCACTGCGCTATCCACGCGCGGGAACCGACAATGCGGACGTGCGACTTGGTGTGATCTCAGCGACGGGCGGAACCCCGCAGTGGATCGAGTGGGAGCGTCCTCGTCTGCACTATCTGGCGACGGTCATCTGGAAAGAAGGTGGACCGCTGCTGCTGACGATGCTCAGTCGCAGCCAGCGTGAACTGGAGCTGCTCGCGGTCGATCCAAAGACTGGCAAGACCCAGTCGGTGCTGACCGAGCGAAGCGACGCCTGGGTCAACATCGATCAAGACGTTCCCAGGCCACTGTCCGACGGGTCCGGCTTTCTGTGGAGCAGCGAACGACAAGGTCAGCGCGAGCTGGAGATCCGCGACTATCAAGGCGGACTCAAGCGCATCGTCGTCGACAAGACCCAAGGCTTTCGCAAGCTTCTCCACGTCGATGAAAAGAGCGGCTACGTCAGCTACGCAGCCAGCATCGAGCCCGCGAATCAGGACATCTATCGCGTCTCGCTTTCGTCGGGGAATCCCATCAGGCTGACCCCAGGCAGCGGCTATCACATGGCCAGCTTCGGTCAGCATCCTGGCGTCTATGTCTTAAGCTCGTTTTCGACGACGCAGCTTGGCAAGACCGTGGTGATGCGCATTCCCGAAACCAGCCTCGCCGCGTCTGCCGATCAGATCGTCGCAGAGCTTCCATCCGTCGCGACCACGCCACCTTTTGTTCCCAACCTGGAGCTAACCCAAGTCGGTGCGCAGTCGTATCGCTCGATGCTGGTGCGTCCGCGCAACTTCCAGCCAGGCAAAAAGTATCCAGTCCTGGTTCATGTCTACGGCGGTCCCCATCACAACCAAGTCATGTCCGTCGCTGGGATGTACATGCTGGATCAGTGGCTGGCGGATCACGGCTTCATCGTCTTTATGGCCGACGGACGCGGCACTGGAGGCCGAGGCACAACCTGGGAACAAGCCATCAGCGGCAACTTCGGAGACATTCCGCTCGACGATCAGGTCGCTGCGCTGCAAGCCGCCGGGGAACGATTTCCCGAAATGGACTTGTCTCGCGTCGGAGTCTTCGGCTGGTCATTCGGTGGCTATATGGCTGCGCTCGCGGTGCTGCGTCGGCCCGATGTCTTTCACGTCGGTGTCGCAGGTGCTCCCGTCGTCGATTGGCGCGATTACGATACGTGTTACACCGAGCGCTACATCAGCACGCCGAAGGAAAATCCCGACGGATATGATCGCTCGTCGCTGCTCACTTATGCGCCGCAGCTTCGTCGTCCCCTTCTGCTCATTCATGGAACAGCCGACGACAATGTGCTGTTTTTCCATAGCTTGAAGCTGTCGCAAGCCCTGTTCCGCGCCGGAAAGCCGCATGAGCTGCTGCCACTGCCGGGACTGACGCACATGGTTCCCGATCCGGTCATTACCGAGCGGATGTGGGGACGCATCGTCGGAGCGTTTGCTGCCGTTCTTCATCCCGAGCTAGAACACCTGGCCGTCAAGCCAGGCTCGGGTGCGCCGCCACTGCCTGAGCCTATCCCGGCGGCTCCGGCGGGCAACGTCCCGAAGAAACCACTCCCTCGACGATAAAATCCAGCCGCAGCCGCTCTTTTCCGACCGTGATCTGACGAGTCAGCGGCGGCAGTCCTGGCACGCTCACCTGCACCGTGTACTGTCCTGGTCCCGGCAAAAATCGATCATAGTGTCCGTCGCGACAGCGAGTCAGCCAGCGCTCTTGTTCATTCAAGGTCTGCTCGACGATCCGCAGCTCGGCGGTCACGGGATGACCTTTGCCATCTCGCACCGAGCCAAACACCGACGGACCATCGAGATATCTATCGAACAGCCTCGTCCAGATTGGACGCATCGCCAGCGTCACCTGTCGTCGCGCTTCTGCTTGCGTTGGATCTCGTCGAGCTCCCTCGACAAGCAGCGCCAGCGTCCCATACTGCGCACGCAGATAGTCTTGATCGGTTCCGTCGACGGGATAGATGTTGCGACGGACCGTAATGTCCTTGCCTTGTGGATGCCTCGGCAGCCCGACGGTAAGCTCTTCAGCGACGATCCACGCTTCATTTTGCGACGGACTGGTCACGTTATCGATGGTGTACGGAGCCAGCACCGTCACGTTGCCCGTATGAAACGACAGCGACGCCGCAAAGTGTTCACTGTCCGCAAGCCGCATCATCGCCTGCGTCTCGGGCTCTGAGCCTGCCGCTGGGCCTCGGAAATACGCGCTGTCCGGCAGTGGCGAGCTTCCTTTGTCTGCCAAAAATCCCCAGCGAAACGGATAGTTGCGGTTTAAGTCCACACCGTCGCCGCGATCCGGCTTGCCGTTTTCGTTGTTGTCTCGACCGTTTTTGCGCCCCGAGCGCTGAAAGCCATGCAGCGAGGTCCACACTCCGTCGGGATTGACCACCGGAACGCACCACACCACCAAGTCCTTGAGCCAGCGTCGAACCTTCCGATCGAGCACCGCATCGGGCCGTAGCGTCGATGTCGGCTGTTCTCCCGAGCGAAGCAGCAGCACTTCCGCCGCATCCAGCGCCAGATCGATCGAAAACGTCTCGACGCCATGATGCGCGCCATTGAGTAGGATCGTCGGACGACTGTCTCTGCGACGGATGTTCTTGCCAATCGCCAGCGCCCACAGCGGTCGTCCTTCGTGCGAGCGTCCAATCGACACAAGCCGCGTCAGCTTCGGATAGCGCGAGTGCCAGTCGCTGAGCGTCTTGTGAACCCACGCTTCGCTGTAGCGAACCGGCTCTGCCACTTCGGGCGGACTTGACAGCGGCTGCGCCACCGCTGGAGAAATCTCAGCCCCCGACGCAGCGCCCACCTCCGCACCGCACAGCAGGAGCAAGACACCCGCGCAGTGAAAAAGTAGTCTACTTCTCAAAAAAATTTCTACGTTCACCCAGCTTCAGTCTCGGACCGCACGCCGCAGCCCGTCAAGTGGCCGCTTCATTCAGGCTGGCCAAGTCTGCTATCGTGTCGAGTTATGAGCACAAGTGCAGGACACGCTCCGCCGGAAGGAACAGTCACACCGGAGCTGTCGGGTCCGTTTGGTGTAGGGGAGCTACAGCTCGGTGCCTGGATTGCAGCGTTTGGGCGAATGTCCGACGCGCATCCCGACATGGCTCGCATCCTGCGCGTCATTGAGCGACTGCAAGATCGACCGTTCCGCGCGCACATTGTCATCCACGGCGAGCCGGGAACGGGCAAAGAAGGTCTCGCGCGGCTGCTTCACCGTCTGATGCATCCAAGCGGTGCGCCCAATGTGCGAGCCAACCTGACAGGCTGTACGCCGACCGAGATGTTTGCGCGGCTCTTCGGTCCAGGTGCTCACCGAGGCGCAGGCGATGTCTACGGAGCGTCCGCCGATGGACTGCTCGCACAAGCCGAGTCGGGATCGCTGCTCATCGACGAGCTTCTGACGGTTCCCCACGACGTGCAGCGCAGCTTGTACGAACACCTGAGCCATCACCGTCTGGGATCCGCCTCTGGCGTGGTGCTCATTGGCATGACCGACGGCGACTTGCCACAAGCCATCAGCGACGGACGATTTCGTCACGATCTCGCGTATCGCTTGCTCCGCATCGTGCTGCACGTTCCACCGCTGCGACAGCGACCGCAAGACATCGCGCAATCGACGCTGTGGATCTGCAACCGCATCCTGCGCAGCCACAACGACTCGCGTCCCGCCGAGCTGCTCGACCCACAACAGCCCGAGCCCGCTGGATCGGCCTTCTTCGTCGAAGAAGCAGTGATGTCGGTGCTCCGTCGTCATAGCTGGCCCGGTAACTTTCGCGAGCTGGAAGCGGTCTTGGAACGCGCCGTGATGCTCTACAGCGATGGCGAGCATCTCAAACGTACAGATGTCGAAGCTGCGCTCGGAGACGGCTGGCCCGCCGTCCAACTTGACCAGCCGTAGCACGACCAACCCGAACTTTTTTCTTCTCGCACACACGGTCTGGAATAACGGGCCGCCCTTGAATGTTTCCAGATCAGTAACTAGCTTCACGAGCGATGTCGCCCACGCCTCGCTGGGCAGCTCTCACGTTTGGAGGATCGTAGCGTTATGAATGGCAAGCCCACTACCTTCCGCTTGTTCCGCAGCCTCGCCCTGTTCACCACCGGGGCACTCATCACCGTCGCCTGCACCAAGGTCAAAGTGAGCTGGGACCAGCAAGCCTCCGCCGCCGCCCCAGGAGGTCAAGCGGTGGTCGCCCCTGCGGTTCCACCAGCCGCGCAGCCGACCTTGCCGCCACCGACGGCAAACCAGATCGCTGATGCTCGCAGCATGTCGCGCACCTTTTCGCAGGTTGCCGAACAAGTCTCCCCGAGCGTCGTGTCGATTCGCGTCGCCAAGAAGCAAAAGATCAAGGTCATGCGGCGCGGCAATCCGTTTGGCCGCGAGTTCCCCTTCCACTTCGGTCCCTTCGGCAGTCCGTTTGGAAGCCCCGACGAAGAAGACGAAGAGGGTGGCAGCGAAGAACGTCAGGGCCCCGTGCAGCGCGGCTCTGGCTCGGGCGTCGTCATCGACACCAAGGGCTACATCCTGACCAACAACCACGTCGTCGGTGACGCCGATGACATCAAAGTCCAGTTTATCGACGGCAAAGAGCTTCCCGCCAAGATCGTCGGAACCGACTCGCGCTCGGATCTTGCTGTCATTCGCGTCGAAGCCAAAGACTATGCGCTCAAGGCCGCCAAGCTCGGTGATTCCGAAAAGCTGCTCGTCGGTGAGTGGGTCATGGCAATCGGCAATCCCTTCGGCCTAGATCACACTGTCACCGTCGGTGTCATTAGCGCCAAAGGCCGCTCTGGCATCGGCGAAAATCGCGGCTCCTACCAAGACTTTCTCCAGACCGACGCGTCGATCAATCCGGGAAACTCGGGTGGACCGCTCGTCAACCTGTCGGGAGAAGTCATCGGCATCAACACCGCGATCCTGGGTCCCGGCGGGAACATTGGCATCGGCTTCGCGGTTCCTTCGGACATGGCCAAGCCGATCGTCAGCGAGCTGCTCACCAGCGGCAAAGTCCACCGTCCGTACCTCGGCATCTCGATGCAGCCGTATGAGTCCGAGATGGCCAAGGCCATGGGCGCTCCCGAAAAAGGCGCACTGGTTGGGGGCCTAAACGCCGGTGGACCTGCTGAAAAGGCCGGAGTCCGTCGCGGCGACGTCATCACCAAGGTCGATGGCAAGCCCATCAGCAACAGCCGCGATGTGCAGCGCCAAGTGCTGACCCACCGGGTTGGGGATGCGGTCTCGCTGGAAGTCTGGCGCGATGGCAAGCTCCTTACCGTCAGTGCCAAAGCGGGAGAGCTTCCATCCGATGACGCCAGTCCGCCAGCCAGCGCGGGTGCAACCGATGAAGCGTCCCAAGCCAAAGCCAAGCTCGGTCTGTCGATGCAGAACCTGACGCCGCAGCTTGCCGAGCGATTGGGTGTCAAGAACGCCCAAGGCGTGGTCATCAGCGGCGTCAAGCCAGGAAGTCCCGCCTCGGAAGCCGGTCTGCAGCGCGGCGATCTGATCCTCGAAGTCGATCGTCATCCGGTACGGTCTATCGAGGAAGCGACCAAGATCCTTGGTGCGCAGCGTCCCGGCGGACACGTCCTGCTCGTCCAGCGCGGAGACAACAGCGTCTACATCCTCATCCGTCCGACCGCGCCGTAACAATATGAGTCCTCGGGGATGCCTCATATTGCATCCCCACAGCGCACTCCTTCCCCTCGTTCCACTTCTTCCAGACCCCGCTTCTTCCAGACTCCGCTTC
>ERZ724526.103-NODE-103-length-45520-cov-12.597119_pt1 | contig 45520 bp, 26 predicted proteins | sample MGYA00376059_ERZ724526 | MGnify/ENA primary metagenome ERZ724526 (study PRJEB28724, sample SAMN07190883) | activated sludge metagenome | isolation source: activated sludge of sewage treatment plant in Hong Hong | place: Hong Kong | collected 2016-03-17 ...
CGAACTGCGACTGTGTGTGTACGCCCCACCCCAACTACTGCCCGGCCCTCAACTTAAACGTAGGAAGTGCATGTAACGACAACAATGCTGCTACCATCAACGACATGGTCAATGCCAACTGTGAATGTGTGGGTACTCCCGATCCCAATTACTGCCCTGCCCTCAACTTATACGTGGGAAGTGCCTGTAATGACAACAATGCCACTACCATCAACGACATGGTCAATGCCAACTGTGAGTGTGTAGGTACGCCCGATCCCAACTACTGCCCCACCCTCAACTTATACGTAGGAAGCGCTTGTAATGACAACAATGCAGCTACCTTCAACGACATGGTCAATGCCAACTGTGAATGTGTGGGTACGCCTGATCCCAACTACTGCCCTGCCCTTAATTTGTTTGTAGGAAGTGCCTGTAACGACAACAATGCAGCTACCATCAACGACGCGGTCAATGCCAACTGTGAATGCGTGGGCACGCCCGATCCCAACTTTTGTGCAGACTGGCAAGCGTTTGTAGGAAGTGCATGTGATGATGGCAATAATGAAACCGAAAATGACACCATTGATAAAGATTGTAATTGCCTTGGCACAGCTGTAGTAAAAAATGAAAATTTGGTTTTAGCCAATATCATCATGCCAGAATCGGGCGATCAAAATCAATTTTTAGAAATCCATGTCACACAAGATGCATTTGTTACTTTTTATATCAGAAACCGATGGGGAAACATTGTAGGTAAAAAAATAGAACAAATGAATGCAGGCTCAAATGTATTGTGGGATGGAAAGATGAACGGATCAATTTTAGATGCCGGTGTTTATACCTATTCCTTATCGGTCCAAATTGTGGGACAAGCCATTAAATATAAACAAGGAAGTGTGACCGTAATCAGATAAAAGTGATGAAAAAAAATAATAGAAAAATACAAGTCAAAGCTGGCTTCCGCTTTTTTGGGATTTGGAGTCTTTTTTTAGCTACTACAATATTATTATTGGGATGTGGAAAGGAACTTCCTTTATATCCGGCAGCAAAGACTTATGAATTGATACCTACACAGGTAAACGGCGAAGAAATGACAGAGATCGAGGGTGTCATCAACGATACCCTGATTTTGACAGGCAGCAAATATTTAATCAGAGAGGGGCTGTTGGTAAATGAAGATGGAAATTTGATCATCGAGCGTGGCGCTATCCTTTATTTTGAAAACGATGCAGCCAACATGCTGGTTGTAGAAAGAGGAGGGAAGCTTAAAATAAATGGCAATGCTTCAGCCCCGGTAATCATGACCGCATTGGGTGAATTGTATGGCAATACCGAAGCAGGACAATGGGGAGGTATCCACATCAATGGCAATGCCGTGCTAAATGACAGGAATGAGACCCTCGTGGGCATAATTGGAAACTATGGTAAGACAGTCAATGGCAACGATGATGAAAATTCCGCAACCATCAGTTATCTGCGAATTCAATATGCCGGAGCTATGCAAAGAAACATTGGAGGTGCCTTAAACTTAAACGGTGCCGGAAGTGGTACCCTTCTCGATCATATACAGATATACAAAAGTGCCAGCCATGGACTTAGATTGCGAGGAGGGGCCGTTTCCGTTAGAGAGATCATGATCACTCAAAGCCTGGGTACATCTTTGCGCTGGGAGGCGGGTTGGAGAGGACAAATACAACAGTTAGTCATATATCAGGAAGATGTGGTGTCAGACACGCTTACTTTTATCCGTGGAGAAAGTGGCACTGCTTCAGAACTACCTTTTTCTTATCCCAAAATCAGCAACTATACCATTGTAGGTCGGGGTGACAATACACGGGGAATACGACTAGAAGACCAAACACGATGCTTGCTTGTCAATGGCATCATTGCCCATACCGAAAGAGCCATCCGCACAGATGCCCTGGATTCATTGATCCTAGCAGGGATGGTGCAAATGGGAAATACGGTATTGTACGACAACAAGATCAATTTTTACGACCATGACAATGGCAAGACATCACTGCTAAATGTACCTCAGAATGCCTGGTATAAGGGCAGTGTTGGTCTGGACCAATACATAGGTTCAAGAGCTACTGGCGCTGCAAATCCACAGGATATGGATAACTGGTTTTTACCCTTGAGTTATATGGGAGGAGTGGAAAGTGCCTCCCAGGATTGGACAAATGGATGGATTAAAAAATAAGAAGACAATGAAAAGAAAATTTTATACACTACGGTTGCACTTCCTTTGTTTAATGGTAGTATTTCTGCAATTCGGGGGCTATGCTCAGGATTTAAGCAACAATGTAAAATTATACAACACGCTGGGCATTGATTACAGTTTGAATTCAAAAGACAAATTATCTCTTTCGGGTACCATGATAGGCGATGCTGTCAATGGCAACTTCGAATATTTCCAGTTTGGTCTTGGCTATACCAGAAAACTCGGAAAAAAAACGTCTGTAGAAGTCGGATTTGATGCCATACAAATCAAAGAACCGGGAAATAGCTTTAAAAAGTATTATCGTACGAGTTTGGGCTTGATGTACCAGCATAAGTTAAAGTGGCTTCAGCTCAACCACGGTATAGAGGCGGAATATTTTATGCCTGCTTTCACAAAGTTTAAAAGCAGGTGGAGTGTTGAGTCTGAAATCACCACCCGTAAATCATGGACCTCATTGCACATCAGGCCATTTACAAAATTCAAATTATACTATTACAAAGGAGGTGCCTACCTGAGTTACTACGACGAAGATGGCGACCTGTTGGCCAAAAAATCAGCAGACGACATACATCGCTGGCGTTGGTTTGGAGGCATCAAAATGCGCATCCTGCCTTCAGTAAGTGCCAAAATCTGTTATTTCTGGAATGAAGAATTCAATGCCGGATTGGGCACCAACAGTGACATCAATATTTACAATAAAAGCAAAACATCAATCAGACAACCCTTCAACAGTTACGGTGCCATCAGCACTGCCATTACCATCACATTTTAAACAAAGAACATGAAACATATCAACATTATACTATTTACCATTTTAAGTTTTGGTATTATCCATGCACAAAATACTTTGCCTCTGGTAGAAGTTAAAGGATATCTAAATATATACCGATTTCCAACCGACTCATCACTCTTCATAGGCATGGGTGCCGGAGCGGTTGATGATGGAACCGACAATGAAAATCAATTTATGGGTATTTTGGCGGGGTACAACAACACCATTGGCACTGACAATTTGTTTGTGGGCATGCAGGCAGGCTTTCAAAATATTTCTGGAACCGACAATGTTTTTGTAGGCAGAGCTGCGGGTGAGCAGAATACGCTTGGCAGCGATAATACCTTTGTGGGTCGAAGTGCAGGAAGGTTAAATACGATTGGAAACAACAATACTTTTTTCGGTCGCAGTGCAGGAACAGAAAATACCGGTGGCAGTGACAACACCTTTGTTGGCAGAAGTGCTGGTGGAGCCAATACCAATGGCAGGGACAATACCTTTGTGGGCAGAGGAGCCGGACTTATCAACACCTCTGCCGATGACAATACTTTTGTAGGCAGATTGGCCGGCAGCAGGCACAGGCTGGGCAACAATAATACCTTTATAGGAGAAAGTGCGGGCAAATTTGACAGTTTGGGATCACAAAATACCGTTTTCGGAGCCAATGCAGATGTAGGGGCTTACAACCTTGTCAATGCAGCTGCTTATGGCTATCTCGCAAAAGCAAATGCCAGCAATAGTGTAGTGATCGGAAATAATCTGGTGACCAACATCGGCGGTTATGCCAATTGGTCGAACCTATCTGATGCACGATTTAAAAAAGAAATAAGATACGATGTGCCCGGCATCGACTTCGTAATGGGTCTGAAACCCGCTACTTATGTCGTAGACAGAGCGGCTCTCTATGCCTTCCAACACCCTGATAAAAAAGCACCTGCCATCGCTCCGGAATCAAGATCTACCGGTTTCATTGCCCAGGAGGTAGAAGCACTTTGCAAATCCCTCCAATATGAATTCAGTGGTGTGGTCAAACCTGAAAATGATAGCCAGCATTATCAGTTGAGGTATGCAGAGTTCGTGGTGCCTATGGTTAAGGCCTTGCAGGAGCAACAAGCGATGATAAAAGAATTGCAGGCGCAGGTGGCGGCGTTAATAGGGACTAGGGACTAGGGGCTATAAAGGGATTAGAGGCTGGGGACTAGAGGTTAGGTAAATGTTTTGAGCTTCGCCAACTTCAAGCCTTGCTATAAAAGATCTTTCGGTAAGCTGTCGGCAGGAATTTGGGGTTCAACATTCCAAAAGGCGGATACATTTACGATCTTCCACTCGTTATTCTCTTTTTGCATGATCCTGGACTCATGGCTCAACCGGTAGTATTTTTTTTCAGGGTCTGCATTGTACTGGGTCCATATCAGGTAAGCAGCATCTGTGCCTAAAAAGGTTACTAAGGGTTTTGTGGTTTTGTATACGGGATGAATTTTGACTTTGCCATTTTTATAGTAAGTTTCAATCCAGTTTTTACCTTGTTTATGAATGGCGTCCCACCCAACAGCTGCATCAGAGGTGCCATCACTGTTGTTCCAGGCCTGAACGGCATAAGGACTATGTGACCAGCTTTTTACCCATGACTCATAATCACCATCAAAAAAACTACTGGTTTCGTTTTTGATGACAGCCATGATAGCCGCGGTTTCTTTTGCCTCGTTAAATGCAGTTGATGTTGCTACAGGCATCTGGTTTTGTTTCGACTGACACCCAATCAAAAATATAGCTAGAAAAATAGTTCCCCAAATGGCAAAAGAAATGTCTATTCTACTCTCAGAAATGTTGTTTTTCATAAGAAACATATTTTAAATATTTATTTTTAGTAAATTGAATATAAAATTAGGTGTATTTTGGAATTTCACACATCACTCCAAATAATATACTGCGCTTAAAGTTGAAAATTTGGACCACTCAATGAAATATAAAGCACATAAGTGGTCCAAATTGGTTCCATTTGTTAAAAAAGGTCATGCTATTTTTCGGCAGCATGGATGTGTGCTCCTGATTTCTGTTCGCTTTTAAGATTACTAATTTCCGTTTTTAACTCATTAATACTTTGAATACCGGCACTCAAATCCAATTTCAAAGCCTGGATCAGTTGTTGTTGTTCCTGTATGGCATTGATTAGTACCGGAATCAAAGATTCATAGGTCATACTAAGGCTTTCTTTGTCTTCATTTCCATGAACAATCTCAGGAATTACTTTTCTAGCCTCCTGAGCGATCAAGCCAAACTGAACTCTGGCTTGTTCATCGCTTTTTAATACATAGGATTTTGGGTTTAACAGCAATATTTCGGCAAGGCCATAGGACAGAGGAATTACGTTCTTCTTTAATCTTACATCTGATGGCGTATTCAATGGATTTTGTGAATAAATGTTGTTCCACCGAAAATTAGTGCCTCCAAGGTTAAATGAAGCGGTAGCTGAGGGCTTCAAATCGTCATTCAAGATAGCTCCATTGCTCGATGCAGACAGCACAATAGAAGAATTTAAATGGACTTCGCTTAAATAAGCAGATTTCCAAAATAAAGAGGAAGTACCTACCGTGCCCACATTGGTTGATTCAGGGGCAATATTGCCATTCACGGTAAGTTTGTTGCCTGGTGCACTTGTGCCAATACCTACATTTCCCAATGATCGGTAAATATCATTACCCGTTTGCACCCATTTTGAACTCGATGGGGTTTCGGGTTTCCATGTATTGAGTGAACCATTAAACGTCAGCACCTGACCAGTAATAGCACCCTGTGGAGCCAATTTTAACTGACTTGATGTTGTGCCATCTCCCGTTAATGTGGCATCTTTTTGTACCACCTGACTCCCCCAATTATCAGCCCCATTGTCATTAGCAGGAAACCAGCTTCCGGTTTGAGAATTATATTTTAACACTTGCAAATCCGTAGCACCTTGCGATGCCAACTTCAAAGGTGAAGCTGTTGTGCCATCTCCTTCCAATGTGGCATTTTTTTGCACCACCTGAGTACCCCAGTTGTCGGCTCCATTGTCATTGGAGGGAATCCACGTTTGGCTGGACTGATTGTATTTCAATACCTGACCATTTGCAGCTCCTTGCGATGCCAACTTCAAAGGTGATGCCGTTGTGCCTTCTCCTTCCAAGGTAGCATTTTTTTGTACAACCTGAGTTCCCCAGTTGTCGGCTCCATTGTCATTGGAGGGAATCCACGTTTGGCTGGACTGATTGTATTTCAATACCTGACCATTTGCAGCTCCTTGCGATGCCAACTTCAAAGGTGACGCCGTTGTGCCTTCTCCTTCCAATGTACTATTCTTTTGTACCACCTGACTACCCCAATTGTCGGCTCCATTGTCATTGGAGGGAATCCATGTTTGGCTGGACTGATTGTACTTCAATACCTGACCATTTGCAGCACCTTGTGATGCCAACTTCAAAGGTGACGCCGTTGTGCCTTCTCCTTCCAATGTACTATTCTTTTGTACCACCTGAGTACCCCAATTGTCGGCTCCATTGTCATTGGAGGGGATCCAAGTTTGGCTTGACTGATTGTACTTCAAGACCTGACCGTTTGCAGCTCCTTGTGATGCCAACTTCAAAGGTGATGCCGTTGTGCCATCTCCTTCCAATGTAGTATTTTTTTGCACGACCTGAGTACCCCAGTTATCAAAGCCTATATCATCAGCGGGCGTCCATGATACATTATTCCATTTCAACACCTGGCCGGCAGAAGCACCTTGCTGGGCAATGGCAAGTGGATTTGAAACAGTGCCATCTCCAGAAATGGTGTTATTATGCGCAACAACCTGACCGCCCCATTGATCACCAGATGGTAGTTGAACTTCGTTGCCCGATGAAATACTTAAGTATCCATTTTGCAAAGACAAGGTCTGAATCTCATTGGTGTTACTAATATCGCCTTTATTAATAATGATAGGATTTTTGGGATCTGAGTTGTTTACTTCAATGCCACTCCCCGAATTTACTGAAATTACGCCATCTGCATTGCCACCCACTGTGCTTGTGATATCAAGAGAGGGAGTCCATTCCAAACCATTCCATTTAAGTACTTCACCAGTATTTGGCATGTTACCAGAAATGGGCTTACCTTTTATCGATTCTAAAGTAGGATTAGGGTAAGTGCCTCCTAAGTCTCCACCGGCGGCACTGCCTTTGGTAATGTCATTTGAAGGATCATTGTCTCCACTTGTGGAAAATGGTGAGCCATAGATTATTTGAGAACTTACTTCTTCAAAACTACCATTACTATTGCATTCCATTACCAAAATATTGGTTTCAGACCAATCCACGTTTTGATAAGACCCTAATTCGGGTACTCCATTGCCAATAACCACTTGAAACCAGCCAAATGCGTCTGTAGTAGGTGTCTGAGTTTCCTGATACTTCAACCCCTGCAAATTATTTTTGATAATAAATCGAAGTTGAATTTGTGTATTAGGCAGAGTCTTGCCTTCTGCATTCTTGATTATTGCCTGATAGGGCAGCCCTTGCTGCGCACTTAAATAAAATGGAAGAACAAGAAAAATAATTAATTTAAATATCCTTTTCATATTAAATGGTTTAGTTGGTTTGTAAAATAATTTGGGTAATTGCATAGGTTTGGTCGAAGTAATATATTTTCAAAATATACATGCCAGATGGCAATGATGAAAGATCTAAGTAGTTATGCTCATCAACAGAAGTTATTCTACAAACAAACTTGCCGATGGAATTATACACCTGCACGAAGTCAATTTCACTGCCCCCCTGAATATAAACTAACCCTGCAGTAGGATTAGGATGAACATTGATCTCATTTTGCAATACAAGAATAACAGAAGTGACCACACCTCCACCAACCCATGGCGGCACAACTTGTATATCGCCACATTGACCGAATAAAGCCACTCCCGCACCCAAACCTCCCTGTATAGAAACATCACCGCATTCTCCTGAATTATAAGATCCTGGTGACAAACTGACATAACATTGTGCATACGTCATATTGTACATTATAAGCATATAAGATGCTATTAAAAATACTTTCATCTTTGTTGTTTTACTTTTTAATTAATAACTTTTGCCTCGCGGCTGAACGCAGAATACACACCATTGTTAGCGATGCAGCGCAATACATAAGAAGTTCCTTTTTTAAATTCCTTATCAATAAAATTATTTGCAGCTGTACTGGAAAGTGTAATGTACTTTCCATTTACACCTTTTTTGTAAACTATGTATTTCTTAACATTCTGCAAATTTGTCCAGGTGAGTTGCACATGTTTATCAAACAATTTTGCTTTTAAATCCAAATCGTTTACATCCATTTTTATTGAATTGGTAATAACCTTAACCATATTACCGGCAATACTTTGTAACTGAACCTCATCATAGGCATGAATTTTATAATAATAGGTTGTCATCGGTTTTACATTGCTGTCCAACCATGTTGTCTGAGATAAGTCAGTACATGTATAGACTTTGGTCCATTCCATGTTGTTAGGATTTTCTGTTCTATAGATGGAATGTCCTACTACATCCCTACTGGTACTATTAACCCAATTCAATAAAACACCTTCATCAGTCTTTTCATAACCAGCCAACAAGGCTACAGCGGGTCGCACAATATCAGGTCTTTCCAACTCCAGCATTTTTGAGTAGGCTGAATAGTTGTAATTCTTATCGACCGCCACTATCTTATAATAAATGTGTTCTGTTAAAGTCCTAACCATGATGGTATCCGTATAAGAATTGGTTAAGACCGGGCTATTGGTTAACGCAGCAAACACATGATCACTTTGATTACTAAAATGTACTTCATAGCCCAGAATATCTGGTTCACTGTTCTTCTTCCAGGTAAGTGAAACAATGCCATTGGTATCTATGGTGCCAAATACATCCTCAGGAGGAGCAGGAGGTATACTATCTATCAAATGGGCATAATGTGAAAGCGAAATGCTGTAGTTATCAGCCGTATCAATGGCAGTTACAAAATAGAAATTAGGTTTTAATAGACTGGCATTTTCATCGATATAAGATCTGCTGTCAGCAGGCAAAATTATAGGGGTGATGTTGGCAAAAGAATCCAAAACATGAGCCGATCTTCCAATCAAAAAGCCTGCAATTTCTTTGTTTTCTGTATGCGGAAAGTTCCAGGATAATTTAACCTTATTGGGACCCAATTGCTCTGATTTTAGTCCATCAGGTTTTGAAGGAGGAGTCATATCAACACCAAAAGAAACTTCATAATTGCCAGGTGGGCTTAATTCACCGAAAGGGCTTAATCCTACAATTCGATAATAATAGGGTTTGTAATTTTGATCAACAGAATCTAAATATACATGGTATTGTTTGAACTCTTCATTTCCAATGTTATCACCACTCAGGTATGGCACTTTATTTAACCTTTCAAAATTTTTACCATCCATAGATTTTTCAATGTAGTAAGCTACATAAGAAATGGGACCTTGTTCTCTTTCCCAAAGTATTTTTACAGCCTTATCCATTGACTTTACCTGACTAATAGCAGGAGCAATCAACTTAGATTCATGGGAAGGGTAACAAACTATGGTGGATGATTTTATTACATAATTTTCATGCGAAGCAATGCTTCTTATGCGGTATACATAAACATAACCAGGCTTAATATCCGTATCTACATAACTGAGTCCAAGGGCGTCAGCGGCTTGAGCAGAAAAGTCGGCAGACATCATAGCATAGGTGTACTTATTCTGAAACTCATCTGCTTTTTGTAACATCTTTGAATTTGCATTTACTGAAGTACCTTTGCCATAAAGCAACTCTGCTGCTATAATGCAATAATTATCATAGCTTGCCAATTGATCTTTCTGCCATTTTTCTTTAGGCCAGGGCATTCTCTGGGGTTCCAACATTACAAATGCGCTCATTGTACTGTCTCCCTGTTTATTAACTGCGCGTTCAATACTGTATCCTTTTGACAGAGATAAATGCCAGGCTATGGGGGTAGAGGGAGCCCATCTTAACGTAATATTTGACTGTTCTACTTTAGATATTACACGAATAAATGCTAAACTATCATTCTGACTTACCCCCTTTAAAAAAGTCAATAACATTAACAAAATAAAAAACACATATTTGCCCATCATAAAATTATTTAATCAATGTCTTCAATACAGGGTCCCGGCGTAACATAATCTTTCTTCCATTTTGTGCCTATCTGGTTACTATCCAGCCAAGGAAACTGGTATATAATACCAAATGCCGCATCCTGACAATGCCAGATATTACCAACTACCGGCTGATTTACAAATCCCGAAAGACGGCGGTACAAGGATAGGTTATTTAACTCCAGGTAAGTCCCACCGATAGCCAGGTAATTAACGATTTCAGACTTATTAAAAAAATCATTAATAAAGTACTGAGTACCATATTCCAATCTCACTTTAAAAGTTTTTGGAGGTGGAGGTGAAAAAGTTGAACCTGATTGGGTAAACAGGTTGATTGGTAAATTAATGCTCACACTATTGCTGGGCTGAGTGATGATGTATGGCCCTAAGGTACTATTGTAAAACTGTTTTGCAATTTTAGAAACCGGTATACCAAACTTTAACCTTCCATGAATACTATTCAATTCAGTGCTTATGGAGGTATAGGTAGGTGTATTTACCTTTGTCCGAATATATGATAACAGAGAAGAGTGATATTCAGAAAGAGCGTTGGGACTCTCAAAATGCATTAAATTATTTTGGATAATCACCTCATCATTTCCCAAATAATCAAAAGGTCGGTTTTCTCCATAATATTCACCCACTTGATAATGAACTCCGGACTTAACAAAACCATTTTGAGTGGTAAAAAAGTTCGTCCTGGGTTGCCTTTGATACCCTTCCATTTCAAAAACATCAAACCCTTCCTCTGGATTAACCCCATCATGGATGATGTCTTCTAAAGTTCCCAATAAAGCATACCTTGGGGCATTCCACGTAATGGCATCTACTTTTTCATGCAAGTTGTCAAACTGACTGGTTCTAAAATAAAAAGTAAATAAATCCTTCTCTACACTTGCAGATGCTGCTGTACCCAATGAAACCATTCTGGCAGGCAGGATATTGTACTCATACTCACCTTCCTTCTTATTCGTAAAAACTGCATTGGCATAAGTGGCAGAAATATTGGAAGGCACATAGGCTATGGCATTGTGGCTACTAAAAACACCTTTTACTCTTCGTAATGTTGCATTGTATACCTGATTTGGTTTTAATCGGTCAACATTAAATGAAATGTTTTGAAAATCCGTGGCTATTGCATGCTCTTTGATCGATGGTTCACCGCCAGTAAAAGAATTGAAAATAATTTCATAGTGATAGGTTTGTGCAGTAACCGGATGTTTAATATACAAAAGCTGGTCATCAATACTATTTAATCTAATGATACCAGAATTATTAAATGTCTCTCCTTTCATAAAAAACCGCTGTTGGTGCATGGGATAAGTATAATCTAATTGAAGAGGATCAATTGAGTCAGGCTTTGTGCCCGTTTTAAAATGAACAGTTTTATCTTCTGCCCAATCTGAAGTACCTTCTTTGATTGAAGTCCATTGACCAGTGGAGAGCAATTTCTCTTTGGCTTTTATTTTGACGTAAAAAGTATGATTTGCAGTTGCATTCAGTACTTCATCAGGTTTGTGACAAGTAATGTAATTGTCATTGTCAAAAAATCTTTCAAGCTTGTAAAGCGGCCCATCTACGGTCTTCAAACTCACCTGATCAATCAAAATTTTAAATATCCGGGGTCCTACCTTTTCATCAATAAATGAAAGTTCAGTATTAATGGGGAAAGCATAAGAGACAGTAGGCAATGTAAATACCGAAACATCCGTATCACCATCCTGGGGTTTGGTATCAATGATAACCGGGCTATCGCTGAAAGGATTCCCATTGCCAAGGGTACATTTTTGCCCTAAGACCAATTCAAAGGTATGGCTACCTTCAATCAGGCCAAGTACTTCATATTTCATGGTTCCTCTGCAGTAAAACCAGGATGGATTTGGTAGACCACCACTCATTAAAGCAGCAATTGATCCTTTAAAGATCTGAAAATCACCTTTTACAAAAAACATATCTACGTGAATTCCAAATTCTCCGCTAATGCCCGCATATAATTGCCCCATACCATACCAGTCATTGTATCCGGGCACATTTCCCGTTTCCACACACTTTCTTTCACTATTTTTTGTGAGGTTGAAATCAAATCCCATTATCACTTTTACAATCAGGTAAAAAGGCTGGTATTTGAAATTAAATGAATCTTTGACAACTGCTCCGAAAGCGATGCCATAGCCTGTAAGATCGATGGGCTTGTTTAAAACTGAATTGGGATCTCCGCTGCTTGAACTGTAATTGTCCTTTTTATTATTGAGCATGGCCATAAATTGTGGATCGGGTTCGGGTATTTCAATCGGTATACCGTGACCAAACATGGCATAGCCTTCTGCCGATGCTTTCTTTATCTTTAAGTCCATTTTTATTCCTCCTCTTTCAGCAGGAGTACCGACCAATAAATACCAGTAATTTTCACCTGCTGTTTTTGTATGGAAATGGGCATTGACCATTCTCGAATTGGGACCAATCCCTTCTATTATTCTTTCGTCAGCCTTCTTGATCAATACATTCATCTGAAGCACCGCATCAATAAAATGTTCCTGACCATTGTATACAATTTCTGCAAAGCCCCAGAATGCTTTTTGGGTTTCATCAATTTTACCCTCTGCATTGATGGATTGCAATTTTGACATTAGGTATACGTCTCCCCTCAAACTGACAATGGGTCCACCACTGGCAGGAAAATCAGCTTTCACTGCCAATAACATATTAAATTTATCTCCACCACCCGGGTTCCCAAACAGGCCTCTCAAACGAAATCCATACCCGCCACCAAAATAATTGTGATAGGGAATGCCACTGTGTTGTACATTACCGGCTGTTGTTGCAACGGGCTTCATCATGTCTCTGATATTCAACTGGTGCAGGGTATCTTGTTTCATATTGTACCACAACCCACCTCCTAAGCCATATAAATTTACACCAGAAAATATGGGAAAACCTGCCGATCCAAAAGCAATCATTGCATCCACATACCAATAATTGTAATAACCTGCAGAGTTAAATGGGGCGCCAGATTGGGCTCCAACGTTTCCAAACTTTGCTTTAAAATTTCCCTCAATGCCCCCAGGCAAGGAAGCTGCCAACACTCCTTCTATTCCATCATTGCCTTCTTCAGCAATAAATTTTACTACTCCATCCAGCTTAAATCCATTCTTTGCAATATGAATATTTACGTCAGAGAGGAAGGCATTGGGATTTAAAAATTCATCCTTAGGTCCACTGACTTGCATTTCCGCGTAAAAAATTAAACCCGCTGAAACAGAAAATCCATCTGTATCACTTACCAAAACCAATTTAGGTTTGATATACAAGCCAGGATTCCCATTGTATGTAGTGAAGTCTATACTATCAATTTGAATCGGAAATCCATTTAAAGATTTGGCAGGGCTGGCCATTCTAAATACTGGTTTATTCACAAAACCTTTGTAGGTTTCATACTCCATTTCTTCAAATACAATACTTAATAATTTGACATTCTTTAATCTGCTGATGTAATTGGTCTTCAATCGATCATCCGCAGACAGGTGTCCATTTAACAAAAATCTAAATCTGTGCTTTTGTGTAACCGGATCTTTAGAAAAGGAAATAAGACTATTTTGATACAAGGTCAAATGACTCATAAAAATAGGGGCCACTATAGAATCATTGCCCACCTGAACCAGGAAATTCCAATCTTCAATATCATCATAAAGTCCGCTGAAATTGAGAAAAGCGCCTTCCTCCACAAAAGGCATTTTGAGCTTTCCTGTCATTCGGTATCTAAAATCCATGTTACTAATCACACCATCAATGGTGTCTATTGTAGCGCTCAATCTGCCAATGATGCCCTCATTCATTACATTGTAAGCTCTGTGTCTCAAATAATAGATACCATCTCCCAAAATCATGGTAGAAAAGCCCATTGTTGCCCTGAATCCATCCACAACAAACGATTCAGGACTTAAGACTTTGGCCCTAGGGATATAAACTCCTTTCCAAGTGGATGCTGTTGCTGGGTTTGTAAAATAACCGGCACCATAGCCCTCTGGAACTTCAAATCCAGGTGGATTCGTGTTGTCTGAAAAGTCAATAAAAATGGTGTCAGTATCAAAGCCCCAACCCTTCATGTGATCTTTAAATTGAAAATCCTCCATTCGTGCTGTGATCATAACATCTTGGTGCAACTTATTGTATTTAAAAGTAAAATGACCTTTTACACGCTCATTAATGGGAGTATCATCTGAAGTTAGACCACTGTCTTTAAGCAATAGATTTTGCGAAAAAATAACAGCACCACCCAGTTGAAGTTCTATGAAGCCTTCACAACCCCATTTAACATAAGTCATTCCTGTAGTATCACTAAGACTTTGCCCTCCTTTAAAAACAAAACCATAGCCAGACTCATTCTCATCCAGTACAATATCATTTTGGTGGTACAGAAAAAGATCCTTTTCATAACCGCCAGGCTGAAAACAGACATCAGCAGTCATAACGGGGTAATTATCACTTTCATGCAATAATGACAAGGCATCACCCATATCCAATGAAACCTGCATAAAGGCATTGGTAGGATTAAATATAATTCCGGTTATGCCCAAAGTAAGATGTATGTTTTGAATAGTAGTATCCCAACCAAAAGGCAATTCCATGTGTTGCCCCAAAAGCAGCGTATTTAAAGTTTCCAGCTCATTGCCACTTTCTTTACCCGTTACAATTCCCTGGTAAACAACTTTATCAGTATTAATTTTAATATTACTAAAACTGGTCTTCAATTTTACCTTCCGAATAAATGGTATTTCTACCAAACCTTCTCCATTGTAGGTACTCCCGGATTTTTCAATTTGAACAATCTCCATATTAAATTGCCCTACTTTAATTGTTTCGTTTTCCAATGACCCTACAAAATCACTTTGATTTGTAATAGGCGGAATTTCACAAAGTGTCTTACATTTTGCATTGGAATTCTCTTCTACACTTGGGGTTGATTCAACTGCCACTTGAGTGCCCACATTGATGCTTACCTTAAAGCTGTCGATCTCACTTTCGTTGTAATACAAATGAGCATCGGTTTTGTAAATATCTGTTGAAGGATCAAAAGTGGAAGGTAATTGCGTCCAGGCTACCCTCCAATAATAGGTTATGGTATCCTGTAAATTAATCTCTGCAGAAAGTTCTCTGTAAATTTCAGAAATGAATCTGGGCACATCATACTTTCTGTCTTCCAATTGATAGTTTGCATCATTACCCGTGATTGATAAAGTGGATGTATAAATAACAGTATCAAAATTAATTTTTTTGCTAACCTGAACAACCGCTAACTCATTAATATTAAGAGGAGGGTATTCAAAAATATCCTCATCTATAATTTGATTGACCCTAAATGGAGGTAGTGGTTGGTCAGGAACCTGAACATGAATTGCATTCAATACTATGGCACCAGGAGAAACCAATTGTCCGCCTACAGGATAATTTAACTTAAAGGGAGGCATGCCTATTGAGAATGAAGTAAGTCCAGTATCGTAGGTAAAGGTTTTGTTGTTTTCCAACCTGACTTCACCTGTAACCAAATAATTATATTCTTTGGCACGTTCGCATAAAAACATAGCATTGTAATCACTTACACCAATGTGGCTGCTATAATATTCATCCGGGTCTTTTAAACCGGTTTTTCGTTCAAAAAATTCTCGTGGCCCCTTCCTCCATCTCATTGTACGATTGTAGCTGGCTTGTAATTCCCCTTCGCTTTTTATCGAAGTATTATACACAAATTTCCTATAGCTGTCGCAGTAAGGGCTATACTTCACCACAGGCACCAATTTTTCAAATGGAATAATGGAATTGGGAGCAGGATAGATAGGCTCTACTGAAAACGACCTTCCGCATTCAAAATCACTCTCTACATATTGAAAAACATGGATATTGCTTTGGGCTGATTCAGCAGGAAACATAAAATCATCACTATAGGCTGTGATCCGAACAGCATAAAAATGATCCGCAATAAACGGCAAATTATCAACTTGCAAAGCGTGAGTTGAAGTAACATCATTTTCATTGTGAAATGGATTGACATTAATATCATTCATCACAATTGTCGCATCATTTTCTGAAGGAAATTGACCATTGTTGCTACCCATATCGACAATTTTGACATTGTATTTTGTGGCTTGCCTCAACTCCATATCTGAAATTACATGCGTCCAGGTAATGTTAAAAAATGTTTTTATAGTACCATCAAGAGTAGTTTCAGCCATAGGTTGAATCAAGGTGGGCCTATCTGGAAACTGGATCTCAAATTCCAGACAGCTCGTAGAAAGGACATCACCATTATCAGCATCCTTTGCTGTCAAACAATAACTGTAATTTCCTTCGGGCAAGATACCATGCTGAATCAAGGCTGACTTTTGCTCTTGGGTCAACGATCCGTAGTTTATATCGTTGACGTTAAAATTCAAACATAAAAGATCATAATTACCAATACCGAATGTTTTTAATTGAAATGGCGCAATCACCACTTCACAAGTTGGTTCAGCTGTCGCGATGCTAAGGCCTCTGGGGCCGGTAATTTCAGCGTACATTTTGATTTCGGCTGGAAAAATACCAGAGTTTTTAATTTTAGCAGTCATCACCCCTAAATCCTCAAGATAGTTTTGAGCTAAAACCGGAAATGGATATCGTCCATTGATGGTTATATCTATTTGTGCAACTAAATTTTGCGCTAAAATGCCAAATAACAATAACTGAATTAGAATAGATTTCATTTGATGGGCATTGAATAATTAGTGTAAAATCTTGATTCATTAAACGTTGAGGATATATTGACAGTTTGCCTGCTTATATAATTGTATTGCAACATCAAAGTCCCCTTCCCCAACTTTGCAGCAACTGTAGGGCCAATATTAAATTGTAAGCCTGAATTGATATTGTTTTGCCAATTATTGCTAATAGAACTTCTAATTCGAACATTTAATTTATCCTTTAAAAATGTTTTAGCCAGGTTAAATGTTATGCCACTTCTGTCATTTTTATAATTTTCTGTTTTATACTCAAACCTGAAAACATTTATTCCTGCATTCCATTTTTTGAGTTTATTTCTGATCTGATAACCCACACTATAACTCACATTTGAGGAATTTATTAATGAAAAATCATTTGCTGTTAAATCATTTAGACTCTGCTTTGTTACATTTATATGTAGACTATGTTGCCATAATTTATTATAAAATCTAAAGTAGGGGCTTATAGAATTTGTAGAATTAACCTGAATGAATCTGATTGTATCCATTACATTCTGAAAAATCGGCTGCTGCTCAAAATTATAGTTTGAAATTTGGGCTTCAACGCCAAACCAATGGCTGGGAGTAAGCTGCACATTGAGATCATAGATTTTTTGCCTGACAGTGCTGGTTCTTAGCTTGACAAGATTATTTCTATCTATACCATAAGACCCCGAAATGGCCAATATCCCATTAAAAATTGAAATGGAAGACTGCAAAGAAATATTTTCCCTATCCCCTCTTAGAAAATTCACCCCAAAAGATTTATAAAAAGGATCAACTCTCTGATACCTAGCTTTCAATGAAAAATTTCGATATGAGTAACCTAAAACAGCATCGCCTGCAAAACTCAGACTTGTAGATTTATTGGGATCCACAAGGCTATTTAAAGATGAAAGCAATCCATTTTGCTTTAATTCTCCCTCTTCCAGATTTGCGCTGTTAATATTATGGGTATACGCACTTGCAGCTGTATTAATTGTTAAATTTAGAGTTTTTCCAATAAAGTCAACCGAGGAAGACACCCCAAGGCAAGTATTAGCCTGTGGTGGGATCGTGACTGTATCTTGCTCAATTGTTGCTGCTTCAGTATCATTTCCCAAAAGCAGGGAAATGTCAAAATAATTTCTGTTCTTGCCCAGACCCAATTTGAAAGCTGTAATTTTTCTATCATAAGGATTAAGGACACCACTGTGATGAGTCAAACTATCAAATACAACTTTGGGGTTATAAACCTTGCCTGTGATCACTGCCAATCTAAACAACCCCGGATTAAAATCAACACCGAGTCCTAATATTTGCATACCAGAGAGTAAATATCGGTTGTATTCTACCTGGCTATATCCAATAAACAATTTAGCCCATTTGTAGGAAGGGGCCAGGCTAAATCTTGAAAATGAAGCTCCATAACTTGCCTGTCGGTCTCTGTAAGTAAAACTAAATGGTAAATTGAAGCCATATATTGAAATAGATGCGTTTAACCCCAGAGAATAAGCAAAAGGGGAATATAGTGAATTACTAACATTGTTCATTACTGAAGAAGTCCCTGCATTGACGCTTGCTGACCAATCAAAAGGTTTCAATTTATTTAATCCCGTCAAATCCTGCGTCGAACTTCCTAAAGGGATTAACATTATGATTAAAATAAAAAAGATCCTATAAGCAGGCATCATGTGCTATATGTTTTTCATGTTGCAAATATGATTGCCCTGGTTCAACTATAAAATAGCACATTTGTAGTAAACAGCCCAAAATACCGTAGTTCATTTGTGGTAAATTTCAAAAAATAAGTCATCTATCTTTTAAGGTACATATCATACGAGGCTTTAAATACAAGTATTTATGAACCCTGCCATGATTATCTGAACAATAAATAGCACATATGAACTATAATGATTTTTCAAAAGTGATTCCCTTTAACAGAAATAAATCTGTATTTTTGACTGACACATAAATCAAAATAAAGTAAAGATTGTCACCCTCATTTATCATAGAATTATTCTACCAGTTTTTTCAAGGCATTTTGTTATTCCAAATAATATTTTTTGGAGTACTCTTTTTTTTGACTAAAAGAAAAGAATTGATCCTGTATTGCCTGATGATAATTACAACTACTCTCTATTTTTTTCTAAATGCTCCTGACACCTTTTTCAATATTCCACCAGCCCTAATATTTGATTCATATTGGTATCCCTACATCAATTTTGCCATCCTATTGGGCTTAATGTCTCTTTACTTGCTGTTTCTAAAAGAAGTATTTTCAGAAACAAGTAAAAGAAAAGAAGTAGCTATCATCTTTAAATACACCCTGATATCTATACCTCTCTTTTATGTTTCTTTTGCAGTTTGTGTCTATAAAGAATATTCCAATGATATGATATTTTACGCCTCTCATTTGATAAATGGTCCTTTCTGCGGGCTGCTCATTTATTACAATTGGAAAACGAAAGGTAACATAAGGCTCATCATCTATGGCCTTATGGTGACTTTTGTAAGTGTGGTCGCTACCATGTTAATGACAATCAGGTATAACCAGGGGCACTTTGCACACTATATTGACAAATACCCACTTCTTTATATCAGAATAGGAATGTTTATCGACATCCTATTATTTCAGGTGTTTTTAATGCGTCATTGGGTTAGCCAGGAAAAAGAACTGGCAACACAGGAAATTAAAAACCAACTTGCAATTGCTCAATTCAAAAACAACGTGAATCATGCACTTCATGATGATATAGGCACCAATCTAAGCAAGATCAATCTCCGATCCTATATGGCTCTGCAAAAATTTCACGATCCAGAATACAATGTTAAAAACGTTCTTCATTCCATTCAAGCTGAGGCACAATCTATGATTGAAAAAATTAAAAATATATTGTCAGAAGAACATAACTTTAATGGATTACCATGGAACGAAGAAATCTATCAATTTGCACGGGAAATGTGCGAATCAAAAAATATCAAATTAGTAAGCAACTACCTCGCTGTAAAGACCCTTGAATTGACGTCGATTCAAAAATATCAACTTGTACTACTAATGAAAGAGGCAATCAACAATGCGGTAAAATACAGTGGCTGTACTGAACTGCAGCTTAGCATCAAACTCGATTCAAAAAATATAACATTCCATGTTTCAGATAATGGTATTGGTTTTGATGTATCGAAGCCTTCATTTGGGAATGGCCTAAAAAACATGAAAGCTAGGGCCAATAAAATTAATGGAGAGTTTCAAATAATCTCTGAAAACAATTCCGGGAGCCAAATAAAAGTGACACTTAAAATATAAATATTTTGTTTATACTTTCACCTTCAAAATTATAAAATTCTATTTCTACAGCATAAGCGATAATGCACTCCTTCTCCCGGCTTGCTAATCATTTCAAGTGTTCCTCCGATTTTCTCTATTCTTGCCTTAATACCACTCAAACCATGTCCTTGCGATATTTCGGATTGAGAAAAGCCAACTCCATTGTCAGATATTAGAATATTAAATCTGCTATACCCATTTTCTTCAATTTTAAAATGCAAAAAACTTGCATGTGCATGTTTTGCGATGTTGTTGTTGATTTCTTTAATGATAAAGGTCAATTGCGCTTTCACCAATGGATCTAACTCAAGATTTGAGTGCTTTAATTCTAAAACAGTTTCGATCTTCATTGAGGTATCTTTCCAAAACTCACTAATCCACTCCTTTAGGTCATTGAATAAATCAGAAACATGTGCAACTCCGGGTTTCATTGCAGAGTATAAATCATTCAGCTGACGTCTTGCCAATTGAACATCTGAATTTATCTTTAAAATTCTTACAGAAAAATCATTTATTTCATCGTACCCTGGCCTTACAAATAAGCTTAGATTAATTTTAGACAAAGGTTCACTTACTTCTGTATACAATTTGGTTAATATATTATCTCGTAATAACATTTCTTCTTTCCTCATTTTTTCCATTATGGCAATGTAATTGAGAATAAGATAAAAAATCACCAATACCATTTGAGGGATGTAAAATACCAAATTTATAAACGTGTGAAGTTTGTGGTTGTACAACACATAGTTGTTTTCAACGCAAATAATGGCTAAATAAAAAAACAAATGCAATAAATAAAAAAGTCCTATCCAATATCTGCCTTTATTGAATGTATATTCCTTTGAAAACAGGAAATAAAATGCAATAACGGCGTGTGCTAATATCATGCCTACGTAAGATACACTGATTAAAGCTTTGTAATAACCAGCGGGCCAAAATGAGAAATAATGGCCGAAGCCGATAAAAGCTGAAATCAAATAAAACAAACCGAAGTAACGCAAATATTTGGCATATAAAGTGTATTTCGATGAAGTTCGCATAGCACTACCTGCCATCTCCAATAAAGCCAGACAGCAGACCGCTCCTGTAAAAATGGCTGCATTTACTTCAACAAAGGGAAAAGCCCCCCAAATAAAAAGCGATCCATAACCGCTTGTTGCAATGAGATGAAAAGCTCCAAAAATTGCATAAACAATAAACCAACCAAAAGTAATGGTTCTTTGATTGTATTTCCACAAATAATAATAAAGCGTTACAGATATAAACAAACAAATTGCAATAAGAATAAATAGTACAAAATAAGCAGAATCAGTCCATTCAAAATCATTGTCATAAAGTGGATCTATCAGCTGAGGAGTCACAGCAATTTCAAATTCTCTTCCATAAACATGTAAAACCAAAGTGTAAACCTGTCTTGATTTTAATAAAAGCGGTAATGATAAAGTTCGGTTACCAGTAGGTCTTCGTTCAATAGGCATATTGCAACCTGTTAAGGGTGAAGCAACTACCACATTATCCGATTGATAAAGAATGTAATATACAGAATCAAGCTGTGCATTATGCAAAAACAAGACCAAAGATCGGTCGTTGGCATCCTTGTTAATAATAGAAAATTTTATACTGTGCCATTGGTCAGGGCTTAGTTTGACGTGATCGGAGTCCACATTTTTCCAACCATCCGTCGCTAAATTTGTTTGCTGCCCTTCTTTGTAATAACTATTTGATCCTGCATAAATATACTTTGTATCTTGGTTCCAATGAAGTGACTGTGACAGAGCCACATTCGAGAGAAATAATAGAAATATGTAAAAACTATATTTAGTCAATACTTTTTGGATTGGAGGTTGATAAAAAATTCGACTTTCAGCTCATCCGCCCTTGAGGTTTGGATCCTCAACGATTGCAAAAGCATTTTAGCCGAATCAAATAAATATTCAATTTCATGGGGTGCATAGGCTCGGTTAAACTGAAATATCCATAAAAAACAAAGTTCCTGCCTTATTGATTCATGTACAGATAAATGTACCTTCTGAATTTCAGACTTCTTACTGATTAATTCCATCATTTCCTCAAACATTCCCATCCATTGATTCTTTATCGTATTACTCAATTCCATCTCAGGATGATTAATCTTTGCCTCAAAATTATGCTCAAAATTATAGACCTGCTTTATAAAGATTTCCCTTATTCCTTGAATAGTGTAATCTAAAGTATCATACCTGGGGCTAATAGACAATAAAAAATATCTAAGCTTTTGGTTTGCATCAACAGCATAGTCCTCTATTTTTGAAAACAATTGTCTTTGTGCATCGCTAAACTCAAACTTTGTTGCAGATACTCGAGCATGTAATGATATTTTGGTCAATGTGCTCCCTATTTCATCGTGTATATCTTGAGTAATCTCTTTCCTCATATTGGCTATCAAATCAACATTTGATTCAATGCTCAACCACATTCGTTTAATTAAAAAAATGAGCAATAAAATCAGCTGGGGAAAATGGGCAGAAACTATTCGAAGTGCATGAAATTCAAAATTATACCTTATTGCTCCAACCTCAAGTGCTATGACTATGATGGTGTAGATTATGTAAAAGAAAAAAATAAATAGAAACCAATAATAATTCTTCTCCTTGTCAACCCATATTTTCCTTATTGTTAAAATGATTATAACGATCATATTGACAATTACAAGAAAATAAAGAAGACTAAGCAACGATCCAAGCAGGCCACTACGTAAATAGTGATGGTATAATAAGAAGCCAAGAAGGGATACTGAAATATAAATTATTGAAACAGCATCAAACCAAATACCCAACCACTTATTCCAATGCTTAATTTTTAAAATCAAGCTACATAAGTACATAAATGCACTGCCGCTTAAAGCCCCGAAAAAAATGGCAGCATTCACCTCAAAAACAGGACTACTGCCCCAAATATACAGTGATCCATAGCCACTGGCAGCAATTACATAAAGTGCGGTTAAAATTGAATAAATGACAAAAACCAGCGTATCTTTTTGACTTATTCTTCGCAGATTTCCATAATAATATAATACCAGGCCTAAAAAGGATAAAAAAATACAACTACTAATCACTATTAAAAAACAAATATCTGTCCATCTGAAATCAATGCCAGTAACGGGATGAACAAGATGTGGGCTAACCGTAATTCCAAATTCCTGACGATATACCCTAATATACATATCATAAACAAGACCCGGCTTAAAAATCAAGGGGAGTGCTAAAGTACGATGGCTATTCGGTCGTTCGAAACCAGCTATTGTACATCCGGTTTCCGGTGATTGATATATAAATTTATTTTTTTCAAACAACAAGACATCAGCTACATCAATCTGAACATTGTGCAAAAACAGTAGCAAGGACTGATCGTTGGGTGATAAATTAACAACTTTAACCTTTAGTACATTGTACTGATTGGTCTTAAGACGGTGATTTCTTTCAGATACTTTTGTACCGCCTTCGAGAATTTGAGGGTTTTTAATTTTTGAGGCCTGATAAAAATGAACACATTTACTTCCAAAATACTCTTGTTTAAACCCAGATGTAATAAAAATGGTGTCCGGGGATTGTGTAAAAATATAAGTGTTAAAAAAAATACCAATGATTGCAAAAAAGCAGCGCCGAATATGATATGGATGACATCTACTCAATTCACTTTATGGCATTAAACAATGTTTGATATTTTTTTTATGGCTTCAACCTTACTATGAACATGCAATTTATCATAAATGCTCCTGATTTGAGCTCGAACGGTGTGGGTAGATACAAACCTTTCAGCCGCAATTTCCTTATAATTAAGACCTTTATTAAGCGCTTTAAGCACTTCCCACTCTTGTTTTGATAACTTTTCAATGTCCGGGTTTCTTTTATTGGCTTCATTGAATGATTCTGCTACCAATCTTGAGATTTGTGGCGACATTGGCGAACCACCATCAGCGATGTCATATATATCCTGAATAAGCCTGTCAGGACTGCCTCCCTTAAGAATATAACCCTTTGCACCTGCTCTCAAAGCCTCAAAAACCTCATGGGAATCAAAATGGGTTGTATACATTACAAAATCGGGCTTGCTGCTGTTTTCTGTACACTTTCGAACACACTCTATTCCACTCATACCTGGTAGTCCAATGTCCATCAAAACTATGTCTACATTCAAATCTGGTAATTTATCAATAAAATCCTCCGCAGAACTACAGGTTTCTGCACAAATGATATCCTCCTTAAATTCTAATACATCTTTGGTGAGTTGCCTGATTTCTTCATCATCTTCTACCAGGCACACTTTTATTTGTTGAACCATTCCTATTGTCTTGAAATCATTCGACAAAGATAATCATATCCAATTCAGAAAAAAATAGTTCATTTGTGGTAATCATTTGCAATAAAGATCCGAGTGATCTTACACAATAATTTTAGGAAATCTAAAGAATCCGACTATCTGGCTTCAAATACCAGAAAGGATTATTAAAGAACATTTGTTCCATTTTCAGACACGGTATTATTTAGACAATAGTGTCAAAAATTAAAAATCCGATAGACGTATGGCGAAATCGATTAAAGCATTATTAAACTTTTACATCTACATTCCTCTTGATGCTATTCAAATATGGGCAATAACAACAACACCCTGGTTCCTGCCGCAATACCCTGTTGATTGAAGAGATCAATAATTTGCACAGTTGCCTTTTTTCGAGTTGCTTCCATCAATTTCTCAAGCCTTTGCTGGGTGATGGATTGGCCAAGAGAATTAGATGGCACACTGGAGGAGTTTGGCTGCTTCCTTCCCACTCCATTGTCTTCGATCAACACCTCCATATTGGTGTCATCCAGTTTTTTTATTTCTACACGTAACATGCCTCCTTCATCTTTTTTTCCCAGGCCATGCCAAATCGCGTTTTCAATGAAAGGTTGTAAAATCAGCGGTAAAATTTTGATACGTGAAGCCTCCAACCTTGGATCGAGAGACAATTGATATTCAAACCTACCATTGCTACGTCTGTGCTCCAGTTCGACATACAGCCTAATGGTCTTAAATTCTTCCTCCAGGCTTACATATTCCTTTCTGGAATTTTCAAGGATGGCACGCATTAGTTTCGCGAAGCTGGCCAGGTACTCGGCAGCAATTTCTTCCTTGCTCTCCCAAATGTATTTTTGGATTGAGTTGAGGGAATTGAAAATAAAATGAGGGTTCATCTGACTCCGGAGCAATTTTTCATCCAACTCTGCCATTTTTTTATCAAGTTCAATTTTTTCAGCGGCCCGTTTTCTGATGGTATTGATGCGTAGCTGGTACCAGGTATAAAGACTTGCCAAAATGAAGATGAGCGATAAACTTTTGAACCACCACGTTTGCCAAAATGCAGGTTTTACTGTAAATGTATAAGTGGCTATGTTATGGCTCTCAACGCCATTGACGCTTTTTGCTTTGACCTTAAACACAAAATCACCAGGTGGAAGTCCGGTGTAATTTTTCGTTCTGGATTCAGAAAATGTACTCCATCCCTTATCAAAACCCTCCAGCATGCAGGAAAAAGTGAGTTTTGACGGGGCTATGTACTCCAACGCCGTAAAAGAAAACAATACATCAGATTGATCATAAGGCAAAACCAGTTGTCCATTGTCATTTTGAACATGCTCTTTACCCATAGCCGATACCGCCGTAATAAATACATTTGGTACATTGTTGTTTTGACCAAGCTTTTGCGGATCGAAACTGGTAAACAATGAACGGTGACCAATGTGCATTTGACCGTGATAATAAAATAAAGTTACCGGATCTGTAGACAAGGTGTACATGCCGTCATTTTGATCAAAACGTTGCATGCTGTGGTCTTTTGGACTTATTTTATAAAAGCCATTTGCCGAATACACCCACAAATAGCCTTGTTTGTCGGCCATCATACTTTTGACTTCAATAAAACCATCCAACAATTTTTCTATTTTACCAGAAAGTGGGTAATAACAATACAAGCCAACATAAGTTCCAACATAGACTTTATCACCTATGCTATAAAGTGCTCGTACATTATTTAATATCTTTGGGTCAACTTGATCGTAGTGTAAAGGCAGCCGTGTAAACTTATAATTATTTTTATCAAATGTAAAAAGACCCAATGTGGTGCCTACAATCAAAGTCTGTTTTTTCCACTCCGTGATTGCATGAAAATTGTCTTTATACATGTCATAACCATAACCATCCGGAAAATAAAAAGCCTGATGTGTTTCTGTATTTGGGTCAAACCTAATGAGGTGCCTGCCTGCCAACCAGAGCTTACCCTCACTATCCTGATAGGAATCATTGGCATAAGTGGCATTACCATCGACCCATGTATCAATAAATGAAACCCTGCCCTGCTTGATTTTTGCAAATCCCCCGTAACTCCCAATCCAAAATGTGTTATTTTTGTCTTTGTGCATGCGAAGAGGCCAGCGTCTTTCATAGTTAAAATCCCGGGGCTTTAGAAATTCTTTGAAATAAAATTTCTTGATTTTTGCAGTCTTTTTATCCCATTCTATGATGCCTGTTCCATTGGCTGTCATCCACACCTTGTTGGCATCATACGGATCATCTTCAATCCCTGAAATGAGGTTGTACAAATTGATATCCAATTCAGGTATATAATGTTTGGAAAATGACTGGGCCTTAGGGTTAACATTATGTAGACCATTCCAGGATGATATCCATACCGAGCCGTCTTTGGAAATAAATATATCTGTTAACCAATTGGAACCAATGCCATCAAGCTGGTTGGGGTTATAAAAAAGGTGTCTGACAAATTTATTCTTTTGAATGTCGAACAAGCCCAGGCCTCTATGTGAACTTACCCAAATGATGTGATCACCGGTTATCTTTGGAGCGAAATCACAATCTGTGTAAATACATTTCTCATAACCCTCAAATTTTTTAATTACAAATCTCTTTTCTTCTGGTGGTAGAGTATCACCAATAATAGGCATAAACTCTCCGAGCCATCTGCCGGTATAAAATTGATCTCTTTTTTTATCCTCCTGGATGAACATAAGCCAGTAGTTTCCGCCGGAATACGTAGCTTTATCTATGTTGTGGTTGTATTTATAAAAACCATGGCGCTCAATGGTCATCCACAATAAGCCCTTACTATCGACAAACAAAGATGTCACATTGTGGGGTAATTGTTGCGAAAGTGACGTGCTCTTTACAACACCACTTTTTTCTTGGACAAAATACAAACCATCATCACGTGAAGCCAGATATATGCGGTTGGTTTCCGGGTCGTAAATCAATTTCTGGCACGCAATGTTTTTCCCTTTGTATTTATACCTTTGAAATCTGCCCGAATAAGGATCAAAGCTGCAGAAACCATGGTCATACGCCAGCCAAAGCTTGTCTTTCCCATCCACCGCAATGTCTACGAGATTGTTAAACGGCAATGAAGTGCTGTCTTTATCCCTGTTTTTGTAATTTTTAAAAGCATGCCCGTCAAACCTACTTAGTCCACCCTCTGTAGCCAGCCACAAAAATCCTTTGCTGTCCTGCACCACTTTGTTGACTTTATCGTGCGGTAGCCCGTCTTTTACGCTATAATTTTTAAATTTAAAGTCGTACTCTGAAAAAAGTTGAGCATGCAAATGAAAGGACAAACACAGCCCTACCCATAGCAAAAAAGCTTTTAAACCGATTATTGTTGTCTTTTTCAATTGTAATTGACTCTAACAAAGGTAAGCATTGTTGGGAATAACATAAATACCAAATACTGGGTGGAAGGTGCCGAATTCTTAGGGGTAGCAGTTCCAGCGTCTGGGCAACGGTGTAAGTAATAGAGTCAGTAGAAGAACGTTCAATACTTGCTTACCTATTTCATCTAAGATTTAATCAATATATTTTGCGATTTAGTATCAGGTCTTCAAAGCCAAAACTATCTGACAACAACTATTTTCCCAATTATTTTTCTATCGGATGTAGTTAGAAAATACATACCTGAAACCAGATCAACTACAGTTTCAGGCCCCTTTACTTCTTTCACTATCCTACCCATAATGTCAAGAAATTTATACTCCTCCACTCCTGCGTTTTCATTATCTATCCGCACCGTTTCTCCAACACTCACGGGATTGGGAAATAATATAACTCCTCCATTTTTATTCTCTTCAGTTTTCAGCAATGATGGTCTGAAATCAAAAATAAACAAACTACCATCAGTAGGTAATTTTACACTTTGTCCAGCCAGATTAAAATAACTTGGACCTTTTACCCTTGTTTGCGCACCTAAGTAGGCCAGTACTTTGAAAGAGCCATCAGCTTGGTATTTTACCCTATGAACTGCAAAGCCTGTAACGAATGTATCTTTGACTAATAAATACTCTTTCAGTTGAAGGCCTGTACTTTTATCAATGAACCGTATTACGCCCTTTTGTTCAAACTTTTCACTACACCAGGTAAAACCTCCCATGACAAGATAATCTTGGTGGCTGCAATCCATAGACAACCAAGAATCATAACCCGTATTGCATCCTGAATATTTAAACCATTGTAAGTTTCCACTTTTATCCCGCTTTAGTATAAACTCAGAATTCCTTTCATTTATCCTTATGGAATCATAGTTCATGTACATATAGATTTCATGCATAATCGGGGCAAAATAGGTCATATAACCTACTTCATATACATTTTCATCACACGAACCCTTGATCATGGTTACATCTTCTACGCCATAGCCTTCATAGTTCATGATAAAATTTAATTTATCCAGGGTGTCAATGCTAAAACTTACCGCTCCATAATCAAAATGGCGATTTATGGGAACCGTTTTACCAGCTACAATAAATTTACCCCCGTTGTTTTTAGTAGCAACATAAATATTCCCGTCATCATCTTCATCAATATCATTCAATGAAAAGAAGCCCACCGAAGCCTGAATAAAGGGTATGTGGCGCACAATTTTTTTTGACTTCCTGTCTAATGCAATTACAAACTCTGTTAGATTCTCGCCTCCTATTAAAATTGGAAAGATACTTTCATTGGCTATGTCCATGGGCTGGATGAAGGCTTCCCCCCTGCCCAAAAAACTGCCAAACAATACCAATCTGTTGTCTTTTATATAAATTTCCTTTAACCAGACTTCAATATTTGGGTTCTTTTCCTGAAAATAAAATTCATCAACCAGATTTAAACTTTCATCAAATTGTAAGATAAAACCCATTGACTTATTCACAGAACGAAGCAATTTTTCATTTAAATACAAACTATCTGTTTTAACTACGGTTCCATAGAGATACAAGCCACTTTCATCACTATAGATTCCAATAGAATGGTAGGCAGCAAGATTTGTACCTGTTGACAAAGGTGGTGGAGTCTCAATTTTTAATTCTACATGGTTTACATATTGGTTGGTTTTATCTATTTGCACAACCAAATACTTGGATCCGGAGATTTCAAGGTCTTTACCCTCATCTGATAACAAAAGTATATCGTCAAAATAGACGTCATCCGGCATGGTTTTACACCCAATATAATTAAAATTTGGTGATTCCGAATAGGTAAAATCGCTATAAACGCCCCCTCGCTGGCCTGGTCTGCAATGCAATGTGGCTACATTAGAAATAATGGATTGTGCCCACATGCCCGAACTTGTAACCAAAATTAGTATGGTTATTACTCTTTTCAATTGATATTTATTAAAACATTCATCAATATGTTACAACCGAACCCCTTTTACACCCTTTCTCTGCAAAAATGATGTACATGCCGTGCATTCCTTCTGGCCAGGTTTCTCCATCATAAATTACGCCTCTGCTTCTGCCCATCAAATCATATATTTGATATCGATCTCTTTCCAGTCCATTGAATACTTTAAATTCCTGGCCTGCCATTAATGGGCTCATTAATTGAAGATTTGCTTCAGGTACCTCCTTTATACCCGTCTTTGGATCATAGTCAAATAAAATAATTGATTCGCCTGCCTGTGCACTAAAACCAATGCCATTATATATCAAATCAACGGATGCTGGTTGGTTGCCCGTAAAGTTGGATGCAAAACCAATATTTTTATATTCTCCCTGCTCATTAATGTAAATTTTGTACAAATCAGCATTTCGTTTATTAGGCATAGTAAAAATAAACTCATCAATGGTACTCCCATCCATAACATTTATCCTGCGCACCACCCCCTCTTTTCCCCAACTAAGTTTACAATCAGTATAGCCTGTCGCTAAAACATAGTTGTCTTCCGTACACTGCAAATCGTTCCAATCAGATGCCCCAAAATAACAATCCTCCTTCTTCAAAACAGTCAAGGTGCCATCTTCATCACAGCTTAAGATCAGGTTAGTGTACCTGCTTGTTAATTCTATGGAATCATTATTTAAAAACACATTCTCCTTCATAAAAATATTAGGCTGATAATCATTGGCCTTTGCAAACACCAATAATTTGTCTCCACAAAACACTGTTTTCGTAAATTCATTAAATCTATTCCCACTTATTGTATTTACATAATTAACAGACAGATTTTCATCAAGTGAAATCAATGCCCCATTGTACATTCCTTTAAGCTTGGAACTGACTTTTCCCGGCGAATATTGCAGGGTGTCTCCATAGAATATTTGAGTCAAAATCACATCTCCCGCCGGAGAAATGGTGAATGAATTGGGAGGATAAAAATACCCATTACAATAAAAATATTTGAACTTTCTTTTTATATGTGTAAAAGACTCATCAATCTTGACAACAAAAAATGTATTACTTGCACAGTCTCTATATGGCTTATGAACCAGGGTGTCACTACCTATGCCAATTACCTGAGTAGCAACTTTACTAGTTGTCAGTATAACGCCTGATAAAATAAACTCATCTTTATATTTATAAAGGTTGTATAGTCTAAACCCTATATATTCCTCACTGTCTCCAAAATAGTATTCTTCTAATAGATTTAATTCTTGATCAAATTTCAGAACGAACCCAAGATTTCCATCAAATTTTCTCAATAATTTATCATTTAAAAACAAACTATCCGTATTTGTGCATGAACCAAATATATAAACAAAATCGTCTATTAGAGTTGCATTAAAACTTTGGATATGGGGTGCTTTTTGTCCAGGCACTCCTTGAAAAGTAGGGCTTTTTGCGATAAAAGAAATAACTTTTTTTAACTTGTTATTTTGATCATACCGGACAACATATTTTTGATAAAGATTATCTGAATTGTAATTTAAAAACCCATCATTGGCAATTTTTGTACCATTATAATGTAAATTACCATTTATGGTATTTAATAGGATTAAACCGCCGTTCTGTAGTTTTACATCACCCAGAAAATCTACCCTATTTTCATCACTGTAAAAAGCAGCAATATTTTTTATACTCTGGGCATTTACACCACAACCTGATAAAATCAGAATAATAATTATAAATCTCATGAATAGTTTTATTTAGTTTACTTACATAATATATACGTTGGCTTGACAAATCCAATATCTAATAAGTTACTCAATTTCTTTTATATGTAAATATATCCAATTTTCACATTTAATGACTATAAAAATTTGGCTTCAAAAATTTCCAATATTAACAAAGAGAAGATTTTATTATTATTGTTTTACTATATTTGATCTAACCTTTGGAACGAAATAAAACTTGTATTTTCCAGATTCAACTATGTAATAACGATTTACCCTTAAACCCCTACGTTAAATCGCAATACATCACCATGATATACAACAACTTAAATTACTAATTTTTTACTAAGATCAAATCAGTAGATGAAAAATGAAACCCTTTATAATTATGATTCAATGATTTGATAAAGAGCCCTCTAAAAATCATTTACCCAAAATGATCCAAAATTTAATTAATTCCACCATATTTACTTTCAATCTCAGCTCATTTATATGAAACAACGGGCATCCGTCCTCCTTTTTTCTTTTTATCCTTGGGTCTCTTTGCCCAAAATGAGCCTACCATTACGCAACTGACGGTCAATGACGGGCTTTCGCAGGGTATGATTTTTGACATCTTACAAACCAAAGACGGCTTTATTTGGATAGCCACCAAGGATGGACTGAATCGATACGACGGCAGCCGGTTTGAAGTTTTTTCGCCCAATCCTTATGACCCCTTTGCCATTGTTGGAAGTGAGGTGTGGGATCTTTTTGAAGACAGCAGGGGTTGGTTGTGGATTGGCCTGACAGAGGGTACAGATGTTTACGATCCTCAGACTGGTGTCTTTTTTCACATTAAGTATAAAAATAAATCCATCCCTTCCTTTTTTATAACTGAAACATCCGATGGAGCTATGTGGTTGGCTAATAATCATGAGTTAATAAAGATAAAAATCCAAAACCATCAGTTGCAGCAGGTGAGAGAGCAAAAATCTGCCAATATAGAGATAACTCCTAAGTTCATCTCTCTTAAAAATCAAATTGAGGTGCCGGTTGATGATGTTTTTATAACCCGTCTGCATCTAACCAAAGAAAAAAAACTACTTATTGGCACCAACTACGGGCTTTTTCAATTGGATACCAAAACCGAAAAGATCACGCCCATATTACCTATACGGGGTTACAAGGTAAATTTCATTTCGGAAATCAGAGGCGGTGATTTGCTGATTGGAACGGATAAAGACTTTACCCATTATTGGTCACTGCTTTCAAAAGAAAAAGTAATTCAAAGGGTCAGCCCTATACAAAATTCATTTGTCACCGGACAATTTCTGGATGACATGGGCAATGTTTGGTTGGCTCAAAACAACCATCTTATAAAATGGAAGTTATCGGAATTCCTTGCAGACGGCAAATCAGAAATAGACATATCACCAGATCGATTAAATCTTGATTACAATAATGGTTTTGGATACACATACCTCATGACCGATCGGAGTGGCCTGCTTTGGGCCGGTACCGCCGGTTTTGGGATTGTCAAAATAAATGAAAAGGGGCAGAAATTTAAAACGTTTCTCCCCAGAACGGGACATCGGTTGATTTTTGAAGACGAAGCTGGAGCCCTTTATACCCCGAATATACCCAATAAAAAATTCCCCAGTAAAAACTTTGAGGCCAGTGCAGTCAATGCCGATTTCCCAATCCTTGAAGTCAAGGGGCGCAAAGCCATAGTCTATGATCGGGATGGTAACCTTTGGTGGCTTACAGATAAATTGAAACGCAAAGACAAAAATACTAAGATCATTTCTTCTTTTGCTTTTCAGGGTTTAGCGTTATTGTATGATCGCCATGATAAATTAATTAGTGTCAGTGAAAAAGGCATCCATCGCTTTGATCCAATAACACAAAAGTCACAGGATTTTCCTTTTGAACATCCACGAAAAAAAAGGAGTGAAGATTCCAACTATTTATACGAAGATCAAACAGGTGTCATCTGGATCTTTGGACTGGAAGGTTTGATCAAAGCTATCCCTCAAAAGACAGGTTATCATTATGTATACTATATTAACAGCCCAAAAGATCAAAACTCACTTTCCATCAATACTGTGATGAGTGTGGCAGATGATCCGCTGGAACCCTCTCATTACCTATGGGTGGGTACGAAAGGAGGAGGCTTGAATCGCCTGGATAAAAAAACCGGTATCTTTAAAAAATTCAGTCAGGACCACGGCCTTCCCGACAATGTTATTTATAGTATTCTTGCAGAAGACAAAGCACAAAATGGAGCCGCCAGCAGTTATATCTGGATGAGTACCAATAAAGGGCTTTGTCGCTTTGATGTGCAAAAACACACCAGCAAAAATTTTACCGTAAAGGATGGCTTGCAGGACAATGAGTTTAATGCCAATGGCTTTTTGAAGACCAGAGACGGCCATTTCATTTTTTGTGGCATCAATGGCATCAATCTTTTCCATCCCCATCAATTGCATTACAACCAGACCATGCCTCAAGTGCAGATTACCGGGTTGATGGTGAATAACAAAAGAGTAAAAATTGATCGTCTGGTACCCATTTCATTGGCTGCTGATCAAAACTTACTCAATTTTGAATTTGCCGCACTGGAGTTTACCAACCCAAGCCAAAACCTATATAAATACCAATTAATAGGCCTCGACAACAAGTGGGTGGATCTGGGCTATAAAAACAACATCCAATTTGCCAATCTGGCGCCGGGGCAGTATACCTTCAGGGTGAGAGGCAGCAACAATGATGGCTTGTGGAGCAAAGATGCGGCGGAATTAAAATTTGTGATCAACAGTCCCTGGTATGCGAGCTGGTGGGCTTATCTGTGCTATGTTTTGTTACTGGCTTATATTATCAAAAGTTTCTACCAATACAAGATCAACGAAAAATTTAAGCAACAGGAAACCAACCAACTTAGAGAAATGGACGAGTTTAAGAGCCGTTTCTTCACCAACATCACCCATGAGTTCCGCACACCCCTCACCGTCATTCTGGGTGTAAGCGATCAATTGGCCAAAGAACAAAAAGACCAAAACCAGGCAAAAAAAATTGAGCTCATCAAACGAAATGGCGACAACCTCCTGCGACTCGTCAATCAAATTCTGGACTTGTCAAAACTAGAATCTCAAACCTTGCAACTCAATTATACCCAAGGCGATGTATTGGCTTATTTGAAATATATAACCGAGAGTTTACATTCAGTGGCCAATGCCCAAAACCTGCTCTTAAAGGTAGAAAGTGACCACACCTCTTTATTGATGGATTACGATCCTGTAAGGTTGTTGCAAATCATTTACAATCTTTTGTCGAATGCCATCAAGTTTACGCCCTCCGGAGGCAAGATCACACTAAAAGCAAACGAGGTGGGTAACAATTTACACCTTTCTGTTGCCGATACGGGAGCGGGCATTGCAGAAGATGAGCTGAACCAGCTCTTTGATCGATTCTTTCAGGCCAAAAACCAGCAACACGCCAAAACCAGTGGCACAGGCATTGGCTTGTCACTTACCAGAGAATTGGTCAGGTTGATGGGGGGTGAAATTTATGTTGAAAGTAAAAAGGGCCTGGGTACTCAATTTAACATTGTTTTACCCATTACCCGATTGGCACCCAAAGAAAATGATCTTTCCTACCCGGACACTTCTTTATCTCAACCATCCAATCCGATAACTCCTGTAGAAAATTATCTGCATCAAAACAAATATCCTGCCTCCGCTACCATCTTACTGATAGAAGACAACGCCGATGTAGTGGAATACCTCACTGCTTGCCTGCAAAACGAGTTTCAACTTGATTTTGCCTTTAATGGTCAGGCCGGCATTGAAAAAGCCCTTGAAACCCAGCCCGACCTCATCATCAGCGATGTGATGATGCCCATAAAAGATGGATTCGAGGTACTGGGCCTTCTGAAATCGGATGAGAAAACGAGCCACATTCCCATTGTATTACTCACCGCCAGAGCCGATATCCAAAGCAGATTGGCCGGACTGCGCAAAGGGGCTGATGCCTACCTGGCCAAGCCTTTTAACCCTGAAGAACTGGTTGTCACGATCCAAAATTTGCTGGAAACCAGAAAAAAACTTCAGTTAAAATACCAACAGTTGGTGATTGTTGCTCCACCTATAAATGATGTAAAAGCGGAGGTTGAGGATATGGAAGATCTGTTTATTCAAAAATTCAAAGCTGTAGTGAATGAAAATATCTCCAATTCCAACTTCGAAATGCCCGACCTCGAAAAGGCATTGGCCATGAGTCGCAGTCAGATCTACCGCAAAATCAAAGCCCTTACCGATAAATCGCCCAGCCAGCTGATCAGGTCCATTCGCCTGCAACAGGGACGTCACCTCCTGCTCAACACCCAGCTTACCGTTTCAGAAATAGCTTATGAAGTAGGTTATACCGCCATCAACAACTTTTCTGATGCCTATTTAGAAGAATTTGGAGAGCGACCCCTGAAAACGAGGGGTTAAAGCGCAAAAAAGTGAGGTTTTAAAGTTTTTGCCAATTATTCAAGGTACTTCATTTTCAAAAAACATCGGTTTCGAGATAAGCCACTGTGGCTTTCTATTTTCAACAAAAAGGTAAAAATTATTTTTTTCAGTCCCAATTACATTTTAGCGAAAAAATGGATTTGAAAACACCTATACACCTGTCTTTCTGTTAGTTAAGATTTATGTTGCATCGGCCATACAACCTGAGCGGTAAATAAAAAAAGCAGCCTGCACCCTCAAAGGTAAAGCCTGAACGATGAGAGGAAGCCATTGCTGACCCGATGAAAGACTTTTGTGAAGTAATTCAATTATTAACTCACAAAATTTTTTTTACAATGAAATCAACACAATTATTAGTAGTACTTATTGCCACCTTGATGGCAAGTTTCTCCTGCAAGCAGGCAGATAAAGCAGAAGATTTTTCCTCAACTGAAGTGACCACCACACCTGCTACCGATCTTAACGCTTTAAAAGCAGAAATCCAGGCCATAGAAGATGAGTGGGAAGCGGCCTCCAATTCCAAAAATGCTGTAGCCATCCTCGACTTTTATGCAGATGATGCGGTCAGCTTTAGCAACAACCAGCCCATGTTGGTAGGAAAAGAAGCGATCAAAAAAGATATTGAAGCTGGACTGGCCAAACACAAAGAAGGCAACACAGTAAATTATGAAACCCTGGATGTATACGGTGATCAGAACCTTGTTACCGAAACCGGTAAGACAACCGTTACCGACGCCAGTGGCAAAGTAATATACACCGGAAAGTACATGGCTGTATGGCAAAAGCAGGATGGCAAATGGAAAACCATCAGAGACATTTATAACGACGACGCCAAAGAAAAATAAAACTCATTCAAATTACTTCTAAACTCTATAAATATGACAACTTTATTACGAAAAAAAACAGCCCAAAAGTTAGGTCAGATAGGATTGATCATACTAATCCTGTTTACCTATCATAAGTTGACTTACGGACAGACACAAACCAAGCTTAAAATTCAAAATTTCAGTCTCACAGTTGATGCTCCTGGTGGAGGTATCTGTACTAATGTACCTATGGCTTATGGTTATAATGGATGGACAGGATTGGGTACTGATCAAAAAAATTTCGATATTGCTAATGTAAAAACATCACCATTTTTAAAGGAGGCATTTGAAAAGATACCTAAAGAAAAGTACTTTAAAGCAAAAGCAAGGCAACCTTTAAATTTAAAATTGACGTACTTTGCCCCTGATTCCATCGTCAATGGACAAAATTATAAAGTTCAAGCTTCTGGGAACGTAAAAGGTTATTTAGGATATTCAACTCCTGATGGATTTGTCAAAAAGTATAGTGATCCTATTTGGCAGCCAGACTTAGAGATGGGTTGGATAGGTTATCAAAATGGACTTGGCAATCAACAGTCAGAGGTTACAGTAACATTTGACAAAGCTTCTACGGATGCCTTCATTGTTATCGTCACAACTTTAAGGTATGTAAACAATTTAAACCAGGAAGTTGCAAGAAGGCAAATAAATATTATGTTGCCTTTTGTAGTAGAAGGCATTGTTGATCAGGCGGTCGATTCTTTGGGCCTGGTCACCGAACCCCAGATCCCCTACATGGTATTGCACGATCCTCCGGGCGATGGTAGTTTTACTGCCTTGGATCAGGCCAAGACCATTTGCAGAAGCCTGGAGACCAGCTTTGCCAACGATGAGTCTAACAACACCAATGCTTCCCTGAAACTGGGATATGCCGGATCGGTAGGCGTAATCGTGGTGGTTGATATTGAAGTATACGTTGAGTTTTCTGGTAGCCTGAGCATTGGCGATTTCAAAATGCAATCCAAATCCAATGAAACGTGTCTTACCCTGAGCAAGGCCTTTTCAACCGCAGCCGACAATGGCTTTAAGGATGGCGGCGATTTGTTTGTAGGTTATGGCTACGACGTTGCCTATGGTGTATACCGGCAAATTGTCATCGACGACGATAGCTGTAAGGTAAGGATAGAAAAAAATCTGGTATACCGTCCGATCAAAACACCTGAGTCCATCAGGGAGTTTGCCCTGGATGAAAGTGGCATTCTATCAGAAATAGAAAGGCTGCAAAAAGATGTAGACAATACTGCATTACCTGTCAAAACCAGGGCTGATGCCCAAAACCAGATCAAGGTATGGAATCAGGTATTGGAGCTCAACGAAAAAAACAAAAATACAGCTTCAGCCTCCCTGGATCCCAACATTAGTTTTAGCGGTGGTACCGGTGGCTTCACCAGGACCAAAACCCTGGAAGTATCAGAGACCAATACCATCTCTGTGGAGCACTACATTGGGGTTACTGCCGGCCTTCAAGGCGTGGTCAACATTGGTGGCTCTGGCTTTTCAGCTGGATACGAATATGCCACTGAAAAAAGATTTGGAAAAACTACCGCTCAGACAAACGCCACAGCCAATGCACTGGCATATACTTTTGCAGATGCCAACGGAGGAGATAAATTTAATGTAGATGTATTCAGAGATCCCATGTTCGGCACCCCGGTTTTCAAATTAAAAGAAGGCACCATCAGCAGCTGTCCTTACGAAGGTGGGTACCAAAGAGATCAACCCAGGTTGAAGCACAACGATAGCAATCAGGATTACATTGTTTCACAAGGTAACCCGGTAGGATCTTCCGCCACTTTTAAAATAGATCTTTGCAATGAAAGCAATGAGGCCCGCACTTACAATCTGGCCCTCAATGCAGCTTCCAACTTAAATGGAGCCGTGATATCCGCCTCCGGTGTACCGCTCAATGGCAACGATGCCGGTCAGGTATATTCCATTCCCGCCAACAGCTGTTTGCAAGACCTGATCGTAGAAGTAAAACAGCTTTCTGCCAACAGTCCATTGTCGTATCCCAATCTGGAGCTGTACCTTTACTCCCCATGCGATGAAGGCATTCAATCCAGCGTCTTCGCTTCTGTCTATTTCGGCAATGCCACTTCTGTAAAAGATGTAATCAATGACCGTACATTGACGGTCTACCCCAACCCCACCTCCGGTATTTTGAATATCCAACTTGCCGATGAAATGTCGATTCACAACATCCTGTTAATAGACGCCATGGGCAGAATGGTTGACAAGATCAACCCCCTTTCAACTACCTCCCAATGGCAGATGGATGTCGATCACCTCGCTACTGGCATGTACACATTACAGGTACAGACTGCTGATAAAACCCTGGTCAAAAAGGTAATGATACAAGAGTAGCATATTTATAGTTTATGCAGTTTAGCCGGGATCTGGACCATGTTGAATGGTTGCAGATCTCGGCTGTCCGCCCTGTCTAACTGGCGTTAGCCAGGTAGATGTCGGCGAGCTGTTTGCCGTTCGCGGTAGTCGGTATGCCGTAGACGGTACGCCGTGTGCCGCAGACGGTGAGCTGTTTGCCGTTCGCGGTAGTCGGTATGCCGTAGACGGTACGCCGTGTGCCGTAAACGGTACGCAGTAGACGGTACGCCGTGTGCCGTAGACGGTACGCCTTGTGCCGCAGACGGTACGCCGTAAGCCGCAGACGGTGAGCCGTTAGCCGTTGTCCGTGAGCCGTTGACCGTGAGCCGTTGACCGTTCCCGGTTTGCCGTTAGCCGTTCCCGGAACTTTTTTTATTAAAAATGTGTTTCAAGTAAAAAATTTGCTATGAAAAATGACAACAATCACCGAAACCTGGAGGTGTGGAAATTATCCATGCTTTTAGTTAAAAAAACCTATCACTACACCTCTCGTTTTCCAACTAATGAAATGTATGGATTGACAACTCAACTTCGGAGAGCGAGTGTTTCAATTTGTGCTAACATTGCAGAAGGAAAAGGACGTTTAGGAAGAAAAGAGTTTAAACATTTTCTCAACATAGCCCGAGGCTCAACCATTGAAACTATGTCTCATTTAGAAATAGCTCTGATGCTTGGCTTTATAAATTCAGATGAATACAATTCTCTACAAGAACTTGCTGATAGAATTTCTGCTATGCTATACAAACTTATAAATAATCTTCAGTGAATCGGATTACGGCTTACCGCTGTCCGTATACCGCTGTCGGCTTACCGCTGTCCGTTTTCGGCTAACCGCTGTCCGTATACCGCTGTCGGCTTACCGCTGTCCGTATACCGCTGTCTGTTTACGGCTCACCGCTGTCCGTTTTCGGCTAACCGCTTTCGGCTGTCCGTTCACCGCTGTCCGTCCTGTCTAACTGGCGTTAGCCAGGTAGATGTCGGCGAGCTGTTTGCCGTTCGCGGTAGTCGGTATGCCGTAGACGGTACGCCGTGTGCCGTAAACGGTACGCAGTAGACGGTACGCCGTGTGCCGTAGACGGTACGCCTTGTGCCGCAGACGGTACGCCGTAAGCCGTTCCCTACGCCGATTTTGTAGCCCTGGGACGAGCCGGTATTGGCATTCCCGATTGGCCCATCAGAGCAAGGGATAAAGACTACATTCCACACCGAACGCCATACAAAGAAAAAAATTTGAAGGAAGCCGGATTAAGTGATACCTTCATTCAGTGTATGCGAAAATGGAAGGGCTTTGTGGAGGGAAGTTAAACTACTTTAACCATTCATATCCCAAGAAAATATAAAATCTCCTCTATACGGGTACTATACTTCACAATGTTGCCCTGTCGATCCAACACATAATAGCTGGGAAAGGAACTGGCAAAACGTATGATTTTGGAAGTTGAGTCTGTTTCTATGTAATTGGCCCATGGGTGCTGATGAATATCTATGGTATGTTTCCATGTTTGAAAGTCCTGATCGTTGGAAATTCCCACAATTTGAACAGACTTATCCTTGAGTTGTTGATACTTTTCCTTTAAGAGCTTATGATCACGCAGACAGGAAGGGCAAGCAGAAAACCAAAAATCGATAAGGGTGTATTGTGATGTGTCAAATTTTATGGTAGCAGAAACGCTATCCCTATTGGCCAAAACCAAATCACTGATCTTTAGGTCCTTGAAGGCCAGAATACCTTTGAGTTTTTCATTTTGGGAGAATTTATGATTTTGGATATATGGCTCTTGGTGCTCTAATTCGGTTAGAAGTCTTTCCAGGAGCTCAAAATTGCCAAAATTATAGCGGATAATCATTTGAGCTATCACCGTAGAAAATACAGAAGTATAAAAGACTCTAAGTTGGTCAAACAAAAAAGCATTCAATGAATCCAGATTGTGTTCCTTTATCACTTTCATTTTATCAAACGTAGCAATAGCAGTAGCAGCAGAACTATTGACGATAGAGTCGATTTGAAGCCCATCTTTTAGAGAGTAATAAATATATACATCATCGCCATTGATCCAAACATCCTTTCTTGCTTTAATGTCTTTTCCATAAAGCAATAGGGTGTATAAATTCAACGAGGTATCCCCCCTGGTCAAGCTGATGGTATCTGTAAAATCATGGAAATCCTTGTCTTCGATGCCATCTGGCATGGCAAAAATGACGGTGTTGATTTCGGCTTTTGATTGGCAAATTAAATGGGTGTTGAAAGGAAGTGAGTTTACCGATGACTGTGCGACAGAAAGCCAGGGTGTGCCTATAAGCCATATGGCGGTGAGTAAGTGTATGAATAGATTCATTTCAAGCTGAATAATTGAAAACCATGTTAATTAACGAATTGTATTGCTGAAATATTTTACTTTTTCATAGTTAGTATTTCGAGCTGGTTTTTGGCTTGATTCAAATCAGAACCCTTATATAGAATCTTATTATTGGCATCCAGAACGATATAACAAGGGTAAGCCTCCACCGCCAGTTCGTTTTTGATAAAATCAGGCTTTGATTCAAAATACATTAATGGCCAATCCAAATTATTTTTCGTAACATGCTCTTGGGCTTGAGTTTTGTTCTCACCGATACAAATCCCTAACATACTTACAGAGGTCAAACTTTGGCTTAATTCTTTCAATTTGGGTAGGTTTCTAATGCATGGCCGGCACCAGGTTGTCCAGACATGAATCAACTTGACATCTGCCATCAAGTCAAAAGTCAAAGTTTCACCCGTACTTACAGAGGTTCCCTTGATGCTACCCCAATCATAAGGCGTACGATAATTGGATAAATAAAGACTCTTATGAATTAAGTCAAAACTATCAATAATAAAGTTGCTGGTGCCTATTAAAAATGGTTCTTTAAGCAATCTTTTGAAATTACCAGAAGAAGTAGTAATTTTAAAAACTGGATTAGTACTAGGATAAGTAGTTGATGATACAACCTGAATATTTACTTTTTCACCTTCAAAAACATCTTCGAAAACAAGTTTATCTCTACAGACCATTTTAAATAAATCAGTATATGTCAAAGATTTTGATAGTGAATCATAAACCACTAAGACTGTGAATGAAAGTGGTTCGGATAGTTTATGCACAATTTCATTGTGTAAAAATTCATAACTTATATTTCGATCAATTTTAAAATCTGTCTGATAATTAAACTTGTTGTATAAGGGAATGGTGTCATTTAAAACCGGTTTGGGCAAATAGTAAACAGAATCGTTAGTCATATCATAGTCAAAATTTTCATCCAAAACCAACACTTCCTTGCCTTCAATGGTCCCACGCAAGCCCAACATTTTCCATCGGTGGTTCATGCTACTATATTCGCCTGAATTAAAACCATAGGATTCAAATTTGGCCTTACCTATTCTGTTGCATTGAAGCTGTTCCAACTTTGTCATTGCCTTTGAAAAAGTAATTTGACTAATACACGGGTTCAAAATACCATCCGGTATTTTAAATGAAAACATTGAATCGACTTTATAGGACCACTCTATAAAATTTGGGGATGGCATTGTTAATCTGGTCTTTAAAGGCAGGTTATAGCGCTGGCCCAATACTAATGTAGGCAGAACTAATAGGCAATAAATAGATAAATATCTGTTTATTAAAGCTTTAAATATATTTTTTATACACTTTTCATGCATTTTTTATATAATTTTTTTATATGTAACAATTATAATCAAATATAACACATATCCTTTCATAAGGACCTTGTATCTTACAAATATTTAACAAAACACAATATAGAATAAAAAATCATAGAATTTCAAAAGCATCGTTTCATATTATGTTAAACTTCTTGAATTCAGCCCATCATTAATTATCCAATTCCTTTTAATCTTTATAATTCAGATATCTCTCAACATCATCAATACTTGAAAATTTGGCCAAGATAGAATGGTCTTTACCCACTAAATAATAGGACGGAAAAGAAGTGATATGCTCAGAAGAGTTTTCAAATAACTCTTCCTCAGTTTTAAAATGTAACTGAGGCCAGCAAAGTTCGATTTCATTAATAATTTTCATTGAAGCCTCTACGGACCCAACCACTGAAACACCAATTAGTCCGACTTTTGTGTGGTTTTTACTTAATAATTTCAGTTTTGGGAGATTTTTAATGCAAGGCCTGCACCAGGAACCCCAAAAATGAATGATCGTAGTATCCGAATTTAAAGTTGAAGAATCAAAGTAACCAAAATCATTTATTGTATTACCTGAAAATTTAATTTTTGACAATTCACTTACTGCTTTTACTAAAACTCTTTTATTTAGAAAATCAAAGGAGTCAATCAAAAATATCTCATTTGAATTATCAATTTTAAATTTATCTTTCAGATTTAATTTGTTCTTTACCCCGTTTTGATTTAAAGTGAAAGTATAAAGATCATCCCAAGGTAAATGGTCGTTGCAAGTAATATCTATATTATTGGTTCCTACCTTCATTTCCAAGCTAAGTTTATGATAATGTGAAAATTTGCATGTGTTATCATAATAAAGTGCCCTGCTCGAAGCATCATACCTTGACATTACAGTCACCACCAATTTGTGTGGTATTTGGTACAGTTGACCATTCTTAACATAATCATACTCGACTTCAATGGGGATCTTCACCTCTGTAGGATAGAGATATGTGCTATTATATGGAATTTCCTTTGATAAACCCAATTCAGGTAACTCAAAAACCTCATCAGAAGATACTACCCTATTAAAATCTTTATCAATAATCACAACTTCCTTATTCTTTAAAGTCCCTCTGCAGATAATTAGTTGAGATCGAAAAGTAACAATTGACTCAGTACTCTCTGCAAAAGTTAAGCTGGAATATGCAAAATTAGTCATCTCATCTGGAATACCCGAAAAGGCAAATTTCTCATCCTTAATTTTATACGACGGCATACTATAAAAGTAATCAGAGACATCTATATTGTGTAAGTTGTACCATGTTGGCAAAGATTGACTTTTGGTATCGAACAAAATGAATATTGATAGTAAAAAAAATAAATAACGCTTCATTGAAATTATTTTTAAGATAAAATACCGTAACATTTTGGATCAATTTATGTTGGTATAATTTTATTCTCTTTAAACACATAAGATAATTCTAAGATACGGTTAACATTAATAAAGTTGTTTTGCTGTTTAAATTATTCTAAAAATTCTGTGATTTGCTCTTCCGTGATATCAATAGAATTTTTATAAATGCACAGCCCCCCCTATAAACTATACTACTATTCAACAGCGCAAATTTGCTCAAGTAAATTTACAATATATTTGTTTTGGAAATTAAAAAATTCCTGGATATTTATCAGGTTGACTTCAAAGGAAGGGGAAAAGGTTTTCAAAGCATTTTGCTTAGTAGTGTTGTCCTCTTCTTTAATGAAATATATTTGATTTTCCATTTCAGATATTACAGCTTTTATTCTGAAATATTGTCCGGTTATTTAGGGGTCTAAACTACCGGATTTTGGGGGTCAATTAATTTGGATTTGGGGGAGCAATTTGAGATGATTATACACTAACCAATGCTCTCATTGTTCCAATATTGTATAAATATTATTGGAATCAATTTGTATATCACCATGTCTCGCATAGATAACTTTATTTGACTCGTCGGTAATTATAGTAATAGGATATCCCCAAACTAAACTAAAATCATCTTTTAGTATTTTTTTTCCATCTGGAACAATCGGGAACGAAAACTTATGTGTAGTGAGAAAATCATTGATTTCATTTACGGCATCAGGGCTAATAGATAGGTAATTAAAGTTAGGATATTTTCTCATAATATGATTTAAAAATGGCATTTCTTTAATACATGGTACACATTTTATAAACCACTTATTAATCACAGATTTTTTTCCCAAAAACGATCTTGTATCCATTGATTTTCCTGAAATATCCTCCATAACAACGTTTGGAAGATAGGTTCCTACAATATTCTCAGGCTCTAAATTTAATTCATAACTATATCCTGTTTGACCAGTTCCTTCAATTACAAATTCTGAATCCTTTTGGATTTTAATATGTGATCTAATGAAATCATCCATATATATTTTAGGCTCACGGCAACCTATAAATAAGAAAATAATTAATATGTATAATCCACGCTAATTGACCAGGCAAATCCAAAATAATTGACCACCCAA
>ERZ724526.115-NODE-115-length-43594-cov-5.100255_pt1 | contig 43594 bp, 39 predicted proteins | sample MGYA00376059_ERZ724526 | MGnify/ENA primary metagenome ERZ724526 (study PRJEB28724, sample SAMN07190883) | activated sludge metagenome | isolation source: activated sludge of sewage treatment plant in Hong Hong | place: Hong Kong | collected 2016-03-17 ...
GTATAAAATAAAATTTGCCACTTGGAGGCCAGAAATAAATTCCCGAACACGCTCTAAAGGAAAATTAAGCCTGTATGGAACAAAGCAGACAACGGCTATGCCCGGCAAAATCTGGTCACGCCGTGTATGCGGGACGTCGGCTGCAATTTTAAAAAAACGATGATTAAGTATATCACATTCGGAATATCCATATCATTTATCTCCTGGATAGTTGGAATGGTACTGAATAGTATTCTTGTGAAAACCGAGTACTATAAAAAACTGTCAAATTTGAATTTTATCAGAAGCAAAAGTTTTAATAAAATAATAGGAATTTATTATTTTAAGTGGGTTGTAAAAAACACGTTTTTCAGATTTTTCAATCCGGGCCTCCGGGTGGAAAGCAGAAATACGGATTTGACCGAAATACGAAAAGAAATGACCCTTGCCGAAATAAGTCATTTAATCGGGTTTATTTTCGTGACGTTTTTTGCCATATACAAAACATTTACAGTCAATCTTTTATTCGGATTTATAATTATGGTTGTGAATGTGTTGATGAACTTATATCCTTCATTGTTGCAGCAAGAAAACAAGAGAAGAATTGACAAACTAATGAATCGGCAAATGAAAGCCGCAGGCAGCAAAGGCTAAAACAGGCATACCCGGCCCAGAAAGAATCAACCTGCCCGTTGATATCAATCATTTCCTCAAGTTTTTAGTGCCCGGATTTTTGTGTTCGCAAAGGCGCCGGCCGTTTCGCTGTGACTTGTTGACACAGCGACTACGGCAGCCACCTACCCTTCACAATTTAAAAGTACTTTCTTGGCGAGCCGGGCCTGCATTTTGGTTTCAAGTTTTAGGGCGTGTCTTAAAAATGATTCAAATGGGAAAAATGAAGGCCGTGGTTTACTCGGAATACGGGGGACCTGAAGTACTCAAATTATGCGAGGTTGCCAAACCGGCGCCGAAGGCGGATGAAGTCCTGATAAGGATTCACGCGGTTTCGGTGAATTACGGAGATGTCCTTGCCCGAAAATTCAAACATGTCTCCCCCGGGGAATTCAATATGCCGTTGCTCTTTTGGGTGATTGCCCGATTTGTTTTTGGTCCTGGCAAGCCCCAAAAAACAATTTTGGGAAACTCGTTTGCCGGCGAGGTAGAGAAAGTCGGAGACAGGGTAAAAAACTTCAGGGCCGGCGACCCCGTATTTGCCTGTACAGAAGAAAACATGGGGGCGTATGCCGAATACCTGTGTATGCCCGAAAATTCTGTGCTTTCCCTGAAACCTTCCAACATGACCCACGAAGAGGCGTCTACCGTTCCTTATGGCGCATCCATGGCATTGAATTTATTAAAAAAAGCCCGTTTGCAAAAGGGGCAACGTGTACTTGTTCTCGGCGCTTCCGGCGGGATTGGTTCCGCCGCTGTTCAACTTGCCAGGCATTATTATGGCGCGGAGGTCACAGGCGTTTGCAGTACCGGAGGCGAAGCGTTTGTCAAAAAACTGGGAGCAGATAAAGTGATTGATTATAAAAAAGAAGATTTTACAAAAAGCGGCGAGACTTACGACCTCATTTTTGACATTCTGGGCAAGGCGTCTTTTTCAAAAGTCAGGGCATCGCTCGGGCAAAACGGGATTTACCTGTCGGTAAGTTTTAAAATGAAGAAACTGCTTCAGATGCTTTGGACATCCATAACGGGCGGGAAAAGGGTGATCTGTGTGCTGGCTGTACCCAAATCTGAAGACCTGATTTTTATCAAAGAACTTGTTGAAACGGAAAAATTCAAGTCAATCATTGACAAGACCTTCCCTTTGGAACAGGCCGCAGAAGCGCACCGATATTTTGAAAGCGGCAACAAGAAGGGAAACGTCGTGATAACCTGTTAAAAACCTGTCATTAAATTGCAAACCATGAAGGCCATCATCTGCACAAAATACGGGCCGCCGGAAGTCCTGAAAATGGTGGACATCGCCACCCCTGTTCCCAACGACAACCAGGTTTTGATTAAAATATTTTTCACGACGGTCACGGTCGGCGATTGCCGGGTGCGGGGGTTCAACGTCCCGCCGTCATATTGGTTGCCCGCAAAACTGGCCATGGGCTGGACAAAACCGAGGCAGCCGATTTTGGGAACCGAATTGTCGGGCGTTGTTGAAAAAGTCGGCAAAAACGTCGGGAAATACAAGGCGGGAGACAAGGTATTTGCTTATCCGGGGCATTTCTGCGGCGGATATGCAGAATTCATCTGCCTGGACGAGAATGCCTGCATGGCCTTGAAACCGGAGAATCTGAGTTTTGAACAGGCCGCTGCCCTGTCGTTTGGCGGCATCACTGCCTGGTTTTTTTTGGAAAAAGGGCAAGTGGCCAAAGGCGAAAAACTGCTCATTTACGGGGCATCCGGGAGCGTGGGGTCGGCTGCCGTGCAAATCGCCAAATATCTCGGTGCGGAAGTGACCGCCGTTTGCAGCACAGGCAACCTCGAAATGGTGAAGCGTTTGGGCGCGGACAAGGTGATTGACTATACCACAACCGACTTTACCGATCTGGGAGAACAATTCGACGCGGTTTTTGACACGGTCGGAAAAACCGATATCGCCAAAACCATCAAGGCGATCAAACCCAACGGGCGATACCTTCATTCTGTCACCACGCCGATGACGGAACTGAAGATCCGGCTGAATTTATTGGGGACAGATATAAAATTGGTCGGAGGCACTTACACCGGTTCGGTCGAACAGATCAATTTCATCAAAAAAATCGCAGCGGAAGGTTTTTTTAAACCCGTTATCGACAGGCAGTACCGTTTTGACGAAATCGTGGCGGCTCATGAATACGTGGACCAAGGGCATAAAAAGGGGAATGTGACGATAAAAGTAGTGGATGAATGATCGCAATGCCTGACCAAAAATCTATGCTAAAAGTTGTTTTAACCTGAAAATCATGACAATCGAAACAATCAAAAAGAAAGGGTTTGCCATATCACTTATTGCTTTTCCGGTGATGTTGCTCACGGGTTTCATCATGCACCCCAACCTCCTGAAATTAGAGGCACTTCAAACTGTTGAACAATTGGTTGGCAGGTTTCACCATCAGCCCGTGTACCATATTGGCCATTTGATTGTCATGTTTACCGTTCCCGTCATCATGATAATGCTCATTAGCAGCATGAACGTTTTGCAGGGAAAAGGCAAACAATTGGGTTTTTGGGGCGGTATCATTGGCTTATTCGGCGCATTCATCCTGGCCGTTGACAAAGGGGCTTTGTGCCTGGTGCTTTCGGCGTTCGACACTTTGCCGGAACCGCAATTCCGTGAATTTGTGCCTTTTCTCAGTGTTATTGTAAACAAAGCGGGCCTGCTTTGGGTAGTCTGGCTATTGCCCTTATTGCCTATTGGTGCGGCCATGCAGGCCTTTGGGCTGATGAAAGAACAAATTATTAGCAAATGGCAAGGGATATCGATTATTGTGGGCCTATTGCTTTTAAACAACCCCGACATAGAATTTATCAGCGCCATCGGTGCTTTTTTAATGTGCGTTGGTTACATCCCCTGGGGGGTGAAATTGCTTCAGGCAGAATGAGTTGTAAACATTTAACAGAAATTCAACCATTATGAGCAAGAATTTCATTTTATCAGGTCTGGCGGCATCAATCTCCAACCTCGTGTTGAATGCCGGCGCTTATTTCCTCGTTCTGAAAGATGTCTTTGAGGCGCACCCGCCCGTGTCCGCAGCATTCCAAAAACAACTGGTACGACCGCCCGACCAACTGGTTGGATGGGCAATGGCGGCTACGACACTGACAATGGGCTTTTTTATAGCCACCGTCATTAAATGGTCGGGCGCAAGAACCTTTGTATCGGGTTTGAAATATGGCTTCGTCGTTGCATTCCTTTACTGGAGTTCCATCAATTTCGGGTTGTATGCTTCTTCCAATCACTTTTCGCAAACCGGTGTCCTGGCGGATTTGCCTTGCAGCATAACGGCAATGACCATTTCTGCAGCGATTTCGGCCTGGATATTGGGCAAAGGCAAATAAAAAGGATTCATCCGGCATCTGTGCAAAAAACCAGCCCCCGTCAGGGCAATACGTTTATACCAATTCAAACACTAAATTGGTTCACCATTGGAGATGCAACAATGAAAAACTTTAACCGCCCGCTCCCGGTCAGTGCATCCGAAGGAATATTCCACACCGCCGGCGATGGAACGAAAATCTTTGTGCATACACACCTTCCCGAAGGTGATGAGTACGCCACTGTTTATGTGCTTTCCGGGATCACCGGCATCAACCACAACAGCGAAAAGGACATCATCGAAGCACTGGGCGGAAAGAAAAACCGGGTAGTGGTGATCCATCCGCGCGGCACGGGCTACTCCGGGGGCAAAAGGGGCGACATTGATGATTTCTCCAAATTTTTGGATGATTATGCTGAAATCATCAACACCGATATGCTTTCCGGAAAATACAGCGGCAAGGTGATCCTCTTTGGCCACAGCATGTCTACTGCCGTCGTGCTCCATGTCGCCGAAAAATTATGCCGAATTGACGGCGCAATACTGGTAAACCCGCCTTTTAAAATGAAACCTGCCAAGGGTATGTCCCCCGGCTTCAGCGAATATATAAAATATGCTTTTTACTATGTCTTTGCTCCGCACAGACCCGTCGTAAACATGGCCGGAAACCCTGCCCTGATTCAGGACAAGGCCGAAAGAGCGGAGGCAGCAGCAAGAGGGCGTGACCCGTTGCTGGTGAAATATTTCAGCCTGTACTACATGAATAAAGCACGGGAAATGATGGCTGCCATGGTAAAAAAAGCAAAAAAAGCCGATTATCCGCTGTTGCTCGTTTATGGCAGCAATGACAGCATCGTTGAAAAATCGGGCTGTGATGAAATATTCAAGGCCTGGAAAAATCCGCGCAAACAATACGAGATTGTGGAAAATGGCCCGCATGGAAAATTAACCGTTCTTAAAGCCATTAATAAAATACAGGGCTGGATATTTGCTTTATAAAATCATCAAAACGGCCTTCCCGATGCATCACTAAGAGCATGTTTGTTACCATAATTTCTATATTTGCGAATCAATGATGAGTTAACTATAAATCACAAGAATGAAAAATATCCGGAATACGCTGCCTGCACTTCTTTTCATCTTTCTCGCTTTCCCTTATTCGGGTTCTTCACAATACGATGTAACCACCGGGCCGGGTTATGAGGTGAACAGGATATATCCTTATATTTCAATTACAAAAGATAAATTAAATGAGGCCCGTACCTTGGGTGATCTTGATACGAAATATCAATCATCATGGATACGGGAATACATTTTAGTGGAGGTTATTACAATTCATAATGGAAAAACAAGGAAGGCTGTAAGCAAAAGCGAGGTCCTCAGCCAGGAACAAAAGGATATCATGAACATGGCTGATGCCGGCACACCTGTTTCGGTTAATGTCCAATATATCCCCGAAAACACCTTAACACATAATGATATAAAAGAGATCAATTTTTCATTCACAGTCAATCCGGAAAACGATGCACAGTACGCCGGAGGACAGCAACAATTGAATCAATACCTGAAGGAACAGGCCATCGATAAAATCCCGGATGGCAGTTTCAAGGGTTATGATCTGGCCGCCGTAAAATTTACCGTAAACGAAGAAGGGGAAGTAATTGATGCCCATCTGTTCGAGTCCTCCAAAGATAAAAACATAGATAATTTATTATTGCAGACCGTTTTCAATATGCCGAGATGGAAGCCGGCTGAATATTCCAACGGTGTCAAAGTAACCCAGGAATTCGTATTAACGGTTGGAAACATGGAAAACTGCATGGTAAACCTTTTAAATATCCACAGGGATTGACTTGCCGGGTAGGAGCAGATTCCGGGTTTTGGACCAGCCTGTTTTAAAGGGGATATCGGGTTTTGTTACATTTCCTCATTTTAAAGTTATCCTGCGCGTTAAAAACAACGCACTGAAATACAGGGTGTTATCTTATTTAAGATTCCTGAATTTTCCGGGACTCAATTGCACATGCTTTTTGAAGAAGTTTTTGAAATGGGTGACTTCTGTAAAACCCAGTGCGTAGGCGATTTCGGACACGTTCCATTTGCTGTGCTTCAACAGGATTTTGGCCTCCTGCAGGATACGATCGGCAATGACTTGCGAGGTCGTTTTCTGAACCGATTCCTTTAAGGCTCTGTTCAGGTGTTATCCATAGGTACAAAAACAAAAGCGCGGTAACCGATACCACACGCGGCTTTTGCTGAACGTTTTCAAACTATCCGTACAAGGATTTTGAACTATCTTTGTTTGGAAAAGCCGGTGTGCCTGTTCGGGCCACTAACGACAGCAGGATTTCTTGAGCCAATGAACTTTTTTTACCAAATCGCAGCCACCATCCTCATCCTGTTCTTCCTGGATGCAGGCTGGCTGAGTTTTCTGATCGCTGAGTTGGTCGACTGGCCGGCGGTGTACCGGTTTGGAAATCACCCCAACTGGCCCTTTGCAGAATTCTATTACGGGCTGATGGGCACCTGGCTGTCGTTCAGATATGCTTATCCGGCCATTCTGGAGCGCGATACCACGCCTGCGATCGTGGGCGGCGCCGGACTGGGATTGGCCGTTTCAGCCGTTTATGCAGCCGTCCACCAGTTGGTCTTTATTCCCTGGTCGATCGATCTGATTATTCTGGATATTGCCTGGAACACCGCCATATTTTCGCTGAGCGCATTGCTCAGCAGCCACATCGGGTATTGGCTTGAGACCCATTACCCTGAAAACACAAATATCCAGCGAACATGAATATAAAACGTTATACCCTGAAATCCGGCAGCCTCAAAAACCTGCATATCCGGGAGGAGATTCTCGGGCCGCCCGGGCCCGGCGAGGTGCAGGTGTCCGTAAAAGCCATTGGTCTGAACTTCGCCGATGTTTTTGCGATCTGGGGATTGTATAAAGCCGCTCCGAAAGACGAATACACCCCCGGCCTTGAATATTCCGGCGTGGTACAGGCTGTCGGGGCCGGCGTCACAAACATGCATCCCGGCGACAAGGTGATGGGCGTCACGCGATTCGGCGGCTATACTACCGGTCTGAATATCGACGCGCGGTACGTCATACCTTTACCCGCCGGCTGGGATTTTCCAACCGGCGCTTCCTATCTCGTACAGACCCTGACGGCTTACTACGGCATGAAAAACCTGGGGGAGATACAGCGCGGGCAAACCGTACTGATCCACAGTATTGCCGGAGGGGTAGGTTTGCAGGCACTGAAAATTGCCAAGGCGCTGGACTGCTTCGTCGTCGGCACGGTAGGCAACTCCTCCAAGGTGGAACTGGCCCGGACTAACGGGTGCGACCGGGTGCTGGTCCGCGGACCACATTTCAGGCAGGAACTTGAGGGGTCTCTGGAAGGGCGTCCGCTTCACCTGGTGATCGACACCGTCGGAGGAAAATATTTCAGCATACCCTTCGAAATGCTGGCGCCGATGGGCCGCATGATCGTTGTGGGGTCGTCGCGGTATGCCAGTGTCGGCAACCGGCCCAATATTTTCAACCTCCTGCGCCATTTTCTTACCCGGCCAAAAATCGACCCGCAGATGCTGCCGGAACAAAACAAAGGCCTTTTCGGCTTTAACCTGATTTACCTGTACGAACGTGCAGACCTGATGCACCAGTTGCTGACCGAACTCGACGGCCTGAACCTCCCCGCACCGCATGTGGGGCATATTTTTCCATTCGAAAAACTCCATGAGGCCATACTCCTGTTCCAAAGCGGAAAGACTGTAGGGAAAGTCGTGGTGGAAGTAAACGCTTAATCATGATGAACGCATCACTACGGAATATTGTCGCGGTATTAGCCGGTGTAACTGCCGGTGTCATACTCATGAACTCGATCGAATCATTTTCACCCTACCAGCCGCCTCCCGGCATTACCTACACCAGCGGCGAACCACCTTATCTGCAATGGGTGCGGGACCTGCCGACCAATGCATGGATGATCATTTTGGGTTCCATGCTGGCGGCCTCGCTGGTCGGCGGGTTGGTGACCAATATCGTTACCCCGAGGGCTGTCTATCCGCCGCTGGTCACAGGATTTGTCATCCTGTTTTTTGCCATCGTTAAATATATGGCCTTTGCCAGCCCTGCCTGGGTCACCTATGTCTCTTGCATAGGTTGTATCCTGTTTGGCTGGATCGGCGGTCGGCTTTCCCGGGTTTTTGAAAAAAAGCAGCCGGCATAGGGAAATCTTCGTTCTAACAGTACTTAAACACCCTCCATTACTTGCGTTTTGAAGCACCGGAACCTATCTTGTGTTCTCCTAAATATTGATTTAAACCATATTGCGTATGACATCCCTATCTGCAATTGCCGGACTGTCCCCAGCCAACCTTTGGCAGCGATTCTACGAGATCAGCCAGATCCCGCGCCCATCCAAAAAGGAAGAGCGCATTACAGCCCATTTCGAGCAACTGTTTACATCGATGGGCATACCCTTTTCCAAAGACACTGTCGGCAATCTGGTAGCAAGGGTACCTGCTTCCAAGGGATATGAGAACGCACCCATCGTGATTTTGCAGGGACACAGCGATATGGTCTGCGAAAAAAACCGCGGGACGGAACACGATTTTGACCGTGACCCCATCTACCTGGTGCGCGACGGCGAGTGGATCGGCGCAAAAGGCACCACGCTTGGTGCTGACAACGGCATCGGCGTGGCGTCTGCACTGGCCCTGCTCAACGACCCCTCTGCCGTGCATGGTCCCCTCGAAATTCTGATCACCATAGACGAGGAGACCGGACTGACGGGCGCCAATCAAATTTCGTCCGATCTGCTCCAGGGGAAATACCTGCTCAACCTCGATTCCGAAGAGGATGGCATCTTTTATATCGGCTGCGCAGGCGGCCTGGACAGCACGGGTACCTTTAAAACGGAAACCATGGCTGCTCCGGGCAGCGGCTATTCCGCCTTTTCGCTTCGCGTGGCAGGCCTCAAGGGCGGGCACTCCGGCGGCGACATCCACCTTGGCCGGGCGAATGCCATCAAATTGCTCGCGCGCACCCTGAATGCCCTGCTGCCTTTGTCGCCATACCTGTACGATATACAGGGAGGCAGCAAACGAAACGCCATTCCCCGGGAGGCCGAAGTACTGCTGCTGGTGCCTGATGCAGCCCTTGAAGAAGCCCGGCAGGTTGTTGGCCGTTGTGAACAAGCCTTCAAAAATGAATTCAAGGCCACCGACGGCAGTGTAAACCTGGTACTCGACCCCGCAGAAAAACCGGCTGTCGTCTATGCCCCACCCTTTTCAGATAAGATCGTAAAAACGTTGTTGGGGTTGCCACACGGCGTGGTACGGATGAGCACCGACCTCGAAGACCTCGTGGAAACCTCTACCAACCTGGCCACCATCACCAGCAATGCCGGTTCCATTGTCATCGGCACCAATCAACGCAGTTCCGTTGACAGCGCAAAGCAGTATATCGCATCGAGTGTGGCAGCCGTGTTACAACTTGCAGGCGCCTCTGTCGCCCGCAGTGACGGATATCCCGGCTGGCAGCCCAATATGCAGTCGCGGTTGTTATCGATCTGCCGAAAAGTGGCTACCGAACTCTATGGAAAGGAACCGGAGATCAAGGCGATACACGCCGGACTGGAATGCGGCATCCTGGGCGGAAAATACCCGGGTCTGGATATGATCTCCTTCGGGCCGACCATCACCGGCGCCCACTCCCCGGATGAACGGGTGCATATTCCGGCGGTGGAGAAGTTTTACGATCTGTTGAAACGGGTGTTGTATGCCCTGGCAACAGATAAAAGTCAGGGTTTTGCATGAACGATTTGCAAATCACGAAAGCCTCCGGCGAGCGGGTTGCCTTTGACGCGGAAAAACTCAGATCATCACTTCAGCGTGCCGGCGCCACACCCGGGCATGCGGCGGATATCAGCCATACCATCGAACAACAACTCTACGATGGCATATCCAGCAAGGAAATCTACCGGATGGCACACCGGTTGCTGCGCAAAAAAGCCCGGCACACCGCAGCCCGGTATTCCCTTAAACAGGCATTACTGGCCTTCGGCCCCTCCGGCTTTCCGTTTGAACAGTTTATTGCCCGCCTGCTTAAAGCGGAAGGGTATTACGTGCAAACCGGCCTGCTGCGCCAGGGCCGTTGCATCGACCACGAAATCGATGTCCTGGCCGAGTCCGACGGCCGGGTAATCGTCGGCGAGTGCAAATTCCACAACCGGCAAAACCGGGTGAATGATGTGAAAATACCGCTCTATATCAATGCGCGGTTCCACGACCTGAAAGCCGGCTTTCTGAACGCGCCGGAGTGGAAAGACCGCACCCTCGAAGGCTGGGTTTTTACCAATACCCGATTCACGGATGACGCCCTTCAGTACGGGCACTGCGCAAAAATGCGCCTCGTCAGCTGGAATACGCCTGCCGAATACGGCTTGCGCGACTGGGTGGACCGGACTGGGCTGCACCCCGTCACCTGCCTGACCTCGCTGACCGGTCGCGAAAAAGATGCCCTGCTGGAAAAGCAGGTCGTGCTGGTGCGCGAGGTGCTGGAGGCGCCGGTCGCGTTGACCAATATCGGGGTAAAACAGGAAAGAATAAAGAAGGTGCTGGAAGAGGCCGGGCAGTTGTGCGGATAGGGTATCTTTCACACCCTTGTAGTCCCGTCAATCCAGCAAAGACTCCCCGTTCAAATCCGTCGTCAGCACCATACTCATGTAGTCGAAATAGGGGCGCATGGCCTCGAAAGTGCGTTTCACCTCTTGCAAAAAGTTGTCACCGGTAACTTCCTTATCCGTGAAGGGCCGGTGGACGGTAAAACTCTTTTTGCGGATCAGATCGAGGGCAGGACCGTCCTTGTCATATCCCCGCGGGGCGGTTTTCAACTCGTCGCCGCGGAGTGCGCCAAAATATTGCTGAAAAACAGGATCGGCGATGATCTGGCGGATGGACTTGTCGTCCGCGACAAATTCATCGCGGATGCGTTTAAGGTCTTCTGCGTTGGGCTGCCAAAAGCCGCCGCCGGCAAACGAGGCGCCCGGTTCGATATGCAGGTAGTAGCCCCCCCGAAGCCGTTTGGTGGCGCGGGAGAAGCCCATGCCGAAATTGTTTTTGTACGGCAGTTTGTCCCTGGAGAACCGCACATCCCGGTAGATGCGAAAAAGGGTGGCGTTTTCCAGGTGGTCCGTTTCGTTCAGCGCCGACTCGACGGCCCTGACAAACTGTTTCATGTTCTCCTGTGCGGCCTCGTAGCGGCCTTTGTTGGCCTGAAACCATTCGCGGTTGTTGTTGACAGAGAGATCGGCAAGAAATTGAAGCGTGGCAGGTTGAATTTTCATATGCGGGACAGGCGACTGCATTGACGCATGAATTTTTGACAAAAGTAAGGGATGCCCGCCCGAATCAACTATACCGTGCAATAAGTATCGGTCAAATGTCTTTCCTCCGGAAAATCCGCGCAGCTACCCACAGCGGACCTGCAATCCAGGCAAGCATGGCCGTCAGTGAAAGTCCTACGCCCCATACCGAACCAAAAAAATGCTGAAACAAGGCGCCTGTGTAGCCCATCAGGGCTGCAACATCGAGTTGAAGCAGCATGGCGATGCGTGTCAGGTCGACAGGGTTGAGAAATGCCAGACCGATAACGGCTTTTTCCAGGGGATAATCGCTGAATGCAAACATGCTCATCAGCACAATGCCGTCGTATAAAATCGCGCAAAAAAACCACAGGAGCAGGGCGATGCCGATTCCCCGTGCCTTGTCGCGCGACAAAACCGCCGAAAGGAATGCCAGCGAAACAAAAATAAGCGTAAGCAACACGCCGCCCACGACAAGGGTAAGTCCGCGCATGGAGCCGTCGTACACAAACACCGGGATACCCACGCCGACACAGAAAGCAATACACAGCGACGACGCCAGGCCCAGGTATTCGCCCAGAAATATATCGGAGCGGCGTAGCGGCTGCGCCAGCAGCAGTTCCATGAATTCGTACGAGTTGTACAGGTGGATCGTGGCAAACACGATGCTGACGAGTGGCAATACGATCAGAATAATGTTCAACAAACTGATCATTCCTTTGACCGGATCGTTTTCCAGATTGAAAAAACTCATGGACACCACCAGCAGAAACAGGAGGTACGCCAGTACAAAACGATTGCGTAAAATGTCGTAAACGACGTATTTGGCGATTTTCAGCATATGCAAGGGCGAGCGGGTAATGTCCATGGTCGGCGCTTCCGTACGGGGATTTTCGATAGTGGCAACAGCGGTTTTCATCATAACTAGTTTTGGTTTCCCAACATTTGCTCCAGCAGCATGGTCTTGGGAAAAAGTATGTTGTTTTCAAGGTGCACGTGCCAGCGGAGGTCTTCGTCCAGCGCCTTTAATTTGGCATAGGTGACCCGCCAGGTGGTGCAGGCATTGGCAGGCGCCGTAAAATCACCGGTAATATGCCGCAGGTTTTCAAGCAGTGATCCGGCATAATCGTGCTCATGCTCCATCAGTTCAATGGACTCCTGAACCGGAACGGGAAGTACCACAGAGGTCTGCCCCGGGCGCCGCTGTGCAGCGCACAAAGTCCGGATGTATGGAAAAAGGGCTTCTTCTTCCTTGTCCATGTGCTCCAAAAGGTCGTTTTGCAGCAATTCAACCTGCTTGTTCAATATTTTTAATTCCGGATGCCGCTCGCCGTGTTTCCCCGCTATTTTGGCAGCGTACTCCCGCAGCAGCGGCAGGTTTTCCCGGAGGTATTTGTGGTGTACCTGAACGATATACTCCGCCAGAAAGTCGGGCTCCCACTGGTCCATATTACCGGAGGACAGTTCCGGTTCCCGCAATGCGCGCTGGAGTTCCTGTTCCATTGTTTCCCAGGCTATATTATGATCAAGACACGCCTTGCCCAGTGTTTTTTTCCCGCCACAGCAGAAATCAATGCTGTGCCTGTTGAACACCTCGGCCGTGCGGTAGTGGTGGGCTACCATTTCACCTATTGTCATATCGGGATGGATATTCATTGCGTGATTCTTTTGATGTTAGGAATCTTTATTCATCATTCATCATTCATCATTTATCATTCATCATTCAATTAGTGTTCGCCATGAGTTTTGCGATCGCCTTGCCCAGTTTTTCCTCTCCTGTTTCCGCTTTCAGGGTTTCGAGCGGTTTGAAAAACTCCAGCCTGCCTTCGACGAGATAGACGACATCGGTGGCCAATTCCTCCAGGTCGCTCATGATGTGGGAAGTGATCAGAAACAGTTTATTGCGTTGCTTTTCCTCCTGAATCTTGGACTTGAGTATTTCGGCAGACAAGGGGTCGAGTCCGGCGGTGGGTTCATCGAGGATCATCACCGGGGGACCGAAGAGGAAGGCCAGCGCTGCGCTGACTTTCTGGCGGGTGCCGCCGGACAGCGTCCGCATACTTTTGTGAAAGATATCGGGCAGCCGGTACGCTTCGATCAGTTCTTCGTCAATCAGGTCGCCAGTACCGTTGCGCAGGTCGCGCATCATGTCGAACAATTGTCCGACCTGCATATTGTCGGGATAGCGGCCGATCTGCGGCATGTACCCGATATCGCGGCGGTAGCGGGCATCATCACCGACAGGTTGCCCCCGGAACAGTATCACACCGCTTTCGGGCACCACCATACCGAGTATGCTTTTGATGAGTGTCGTTTTGCCGGAGCCGTTCGGGCCGATAATGGCCACCGACTGTCCCCGCTCGAAACAGACATCAATACCTTTCAGCACTTCGAGTTTGCCGAAGGTTTTATTTACTTGTTGTAACTGCAACATAAGGCTTCATTAAAGGTGTGTTATCGCGAAGGTTATCCGGAGAAATACTGGGGATGATCTTCTCGGCGCGGTCCAGGAGAAAAACCGTAAAACTGCGCCAGAACATCATCGCATAGGGCATTTGATCCGATACCATGGCGAACAGGCTCACCGGGTGGTAAGGCACGTCGCCGATATGGTCTCGGTTGAGATCGTAGCCCTCGTATTTGTCCCAATAGTTCTGATCGAAAGTATTGAGTACCAACTGGTTGTTGGTCGACATGTCGAAGGTGTTGGCAAAGAAGTTATTGAACCGGAACACATTTTCCTCACAACTCGCCTGCACCTTTACGGCCCAGCCGTTTTGCCGGAATACATTCCGCTCCAGGGTGCTTCGGGTGCATCCTTCCATAAATATTCCCACCGTGTTTTCTATAAAATCATTATCGGCCATATAACTGCCCTGAATGTCTTTCAGCAGCAGCGCGTAGGATGCGCCTCCCTGGTTATTGGCAAACCGGTTGTGGCGCATGGTTACATTGCGGGTATACATTACCGCTACGCCGGACCCGTTATTTGCAAAAGTGTTGTATTCGTACACGTCGTTGTGGGAAAACATAAAATGCAGACCGTACCGGATATTTCCTTCGCTCTTGTTTCCCACGATGTGAGAATTGGTGACAAACTCAAAGTAAATACCGTCGCGGTGACCGGTAATGCTGTTGTTGTAAATACCGATACTGTCGCATTTCCAGGCGTGGACGCCGTTGCCCGAATTCTGCTCGGCGGTGCCGTAGGCTGTCATCCTGTTTCCGCTGACCTGGCAATTTATGCTGTTGGACAGGTATATCCCGAAGTAGTTGTCGTCGAGGATGTTGTTGAAAACATACACGTTTTTCGCGTTGTATACCTTTATTCCGGCCATGTCTGCCAGTGATGTTTCACCACAGTGCGCCACATGGAAACCGCTGACACTGACGAAACTGGAACGGATACTAAGGGGCTCGTAACTGTGCTCGCCATCGAGCAGGGGCCAGTCCACGCCACAGATTACCAGCGGTTTATCCACAACGATCCCGCCTTCGCGGTATGTGCCGGCATGCACCCGGATGGTGTCGAAAGCGCGGGCGCCGGCAACAGCAGCCTTCACGCTGCTCAGCGCGGTACCGGGCGCCACATCCCAGGTGCGGGCCTGTAATATACAGGCGCCGGAAAGGCAGTAAATGATGCCGGTGAGGAGGATGTTGTTTTTCATACTTTTTTGTTAAAACGCTTCCGTCAGGGCTTCCCAGTTCAGTGTTACCCCGTCGACTTTAGCCTTCACCTGCTCCAGGTCGGGGAGACCGGAGAACGCAGCCACGCCCGACGCCATGGGTGTTTTCAAACCCTCACTGCGCAGATAAACGGCTTGCTCCGCTTCGAGCAGCGTACCGGTGTGGATATAGTCGGCCACATACCTGCCCGCTACCTGTTCCGGCTCGACGCCGCCTTTCTTCAGAAACTGGACAAAACAGTTGGCGTCGTCCATGACATAGACTTTGCCTTTTTTGGTCACGAGTTCGGCCCCGAAATGGTTGTCCATGATCGTCATTTTACAAAAAGCGCAAGCCTCGTTTCCGTAATTGATCGGCCGGGGACCGGTTGCACATTGCCACAGCAGCAAAGGCAGCAGGATAGCGGCGCGTGCAGCAGTTGCAGGAGCAGTTACGGCTTTACCTGATGTTACTTTTTTCCTTTTCCGGTTTTTCCACCACTCGTACAGCACGATCAGCAAGGCAAGCGCTGTGACACCCATCACGATCCAGCCGCCGGTATCCGGCAGGGACCATGCTTCAAAGTTGAGCAGTTTTTTGTAGCCGAGAACCGGCGGCTGGTATGCCATACCGGGGATAATGATCGGCGCCTCCGGGTTGAGGTTGTGGCCATAGTCGTAACCCCAGCGCCAGAAATCGTATAAGGCCAGACTGTCGGCAATGGCCAGCACCAGATAAAAGCCCAGAGCCGACCACCAGCGGCCAATCAAAGCCAGTACCAGGCACAACCCTGCAACAACCATGATGATCGTTCCCAGGTATTGAAACTCCGGAAACATTTCCTCGCTGATCGCACGCATACCGATATAGTGGTTCAGGGCGCTGATGATCTTGACGTCGCCCGTGATGGTGTTGTGCCAGATCTTCATTTCCAGCCCTTCCGGGTATTGGGGCGCCGTCAGGTAAATCAACCAGATAGGAACTTTCAATAACGCCAGCAGGGAAAGGGCGCCTGCGGTGAGCAATGCTTTGGATATAGTGCTGATTTTGTACATGTTGAGTCTACTTATTTTTCAGGTGGCAGCAGTACTTCGTCGACTACATGGATGATCCCGTTGGAAGCCGGTACTGACGCGATGATATGAGCCGAGCCGTTCAGGAGGACATCTCCGTCCTTTGCCGAGATGACGACGTTTTTCAGGTTCACCTGATTGAGTTTCTGCCCGTCGCGCATTTGCTCTTTCTTAATGACACCCACATACACGTGATATTCCAGAATGTTGCTGAGTGCCGCCTTGTTTTCGGGCTTCATCAGATTGTCCAGGGTTTCTTTGGGCAACCTGGCAAAGGCTGCATCGGTAGGCGCAAACACTGTAAACGGGCCGGCATTGACCAGCACATCGACCAGTCCGGCTGCTTTAACGGCTGCTACAAGTGTGGTGTGGTCTTTCGATCCCATGGCGATCTGGAGTACGTTTTGCTGCGAAACATCGTCCTTAACCCCCGACTGACCAACGGTGGCAGCCGGCGTTGCAGCGGCGCTGTCGGCGCCTGAAGGAGCAGCCTGATTGCAGGCGCTCAAAAGGATCAGCAGCCCGGCAATAGGTATAATTTGAAATAAGTGTTTCATAAAAATGGCATTTTAGTGAATAGTGGAGGTGTTTTGGAACAAGGGACGGGTGTGTCCTGCGAGACAGGAGTTGGCGTTTTCTGACAGGATTTACAGGATTCCCGGCGGTAGATCCGCCTTGTTTTATCTTGTAAATCCTGTCTGAAAACAAACACAGTCAACCCTCCAACATCACAGGCTCACGAGACACCTACGCATGGATCACTGTACCTGCGGTGCATCGCCCGTCCAGAACCTCAGGGGCACATTAGAACCCGCCGGAGAAATCCGGATATATCCTTGCATCTCCTGGTGCAGGGCCGAGCAGAAGTCGCTGCAGTAGAAAGGAATTACACCGACCTGATCCGGTCTCCATAAGAGGGTTTGGGTCTCGCCGGGCATAACAAGTATCTCGGCATTGGTCGAACCTTTTATGGTGAACCCGTGCGGGACATCCCAGTCCTGTTCAAGGTTGGTTACGTGGAAATACACCTCGTCGCCCATGCGTACGCCTTCGATATTGTCCGGTGTGAGGTGTGAGCGAATTGCCGTCATATAGACGTGAATCTTGTTTCCTTCTCGCACCACTTTGGCCTGTCCTTCCCCTTTGGCCACATAGGGGTGGTTGTTTTCTTCCAGTTTGTAGATTTTCACCGATTTGGACTTGATCAGATCGGCGGGAATCGCATTGGCATAGTGCGGCTCACCGATGGTCGGGAAGTCGAGTATGAGTTTCATTTTGTCGCCACTGATGTCGTAGAGCTGTGCAGACTGGGTCAGTTCGGGGCCGGTTGGCAGGAAGCGATCTTTGGTGATCTTGTTGTAGGCGATCACGTATTTACCCCAGGGTTTGCGGGTATCGCCGCCGGGCACACACAGGTGACCGATTGAATAATAGGTCGGTACACGATCGAGCACCTGCAAACTTTGTACGTTCCATTTCACGATCTCGGACGATACAAACATCGAGGTATAGGCATTGCCGTTGGCATCGAATTCCGTGTGCAGCGGTCCGAGGCCGGGTTTTTGTACCTCGCCGTGCAGCACAGCATCGTATTTCAGAACGGGCAATCCCTGGTAGTCGCCATCATAGTTTCGATCTGCAATGGCCTTCAGCATTTTATCGTAAGAAAATACCGGTATCACGGCGGCCAGCTTACCGGAAGCGGCGATAAACTTGCCGGTCGGGTCTACGTCGCAGCCGTGCGGACTTTTCGGACAGGGCATGAGGTATACGAAATCCTTCAGTTCTGTAGGATCGAGCAACAGTGTCTCGTCTTCCCAGGTGGTAGTGGCGGAATGTGTTTTTTCGTCGTAAATATTGTGGGCATAACGGGTTTTGCGCTTGGTACCCTTACCCGCTTTGGCGTATTCTTCCGCTTTTTTCCAGTTAACGGCAATAATGAAATCCTTGTCGTTCTGGGAGGCATTCACCTCAAGCAGGCTGTTGGCGCGTTCGGAGTTGTAGCAGGAAAAGAAAAACCAGTCGGCGCTCGGGCCTTTACCGCCCCTGGCAAGGTCAAAGTCCATACCCGGCATCAACACCTGGAATGCCAGTTTGAGCCGTCCGCTTTCCGGGTTGACACTGACAAAGGACAGGGTTCCGTTGAAGTTGTCTTTGTACGACTCGATAGACACGTCCTGCTTTTCGCCCAGCGGAATGGAAAATCGCGTGCCTGCCACCACATATTCGGTATTCTGGGTCAGAAACGGCGAAGAGTGGTTGCCTGCAGAATTCGGTATCTCCAGGATCTCCATGGTCCGGAAGGTAGACAGGTCGACCCGCGCGATCCGCGGGGTGTTGTTGGCGTTGCCAAACATCCAGCGGCCATCCTGTTCGCCGTTGGTCATCGACAGGGAGATGTGGTGCTGGTCGTCCCACGGCAGCCAGCCGTGCGAAGTATTGAGCATGGCTTTGGTCTCCTCGCTGAAGCCGTAGCCGTTCTCCGGAAATACCGAAAAAGCGGGAATGATCTTGATAAGCCGACCAGAAGGAAGCCCGTACACTGAAATCTGGCCGTTGAAGCCGCCCGATACGAAGTTATAGAACTCATCGTAGGTGCCCGGCGCCACATAGGCTTTTTGAGCGGCATCTTCCGAGCCTGCCGAAGCGGCACTTTTGGTTCTACATTGCCACAGGGCAACAAATATGAGCAGAAGCCCTATGCTGAATAACACGAGTTTTTTCATAACAATTTGAATATTTGGTGATGGTGTGAGGGTTTCATTGTTGGAATTGTTGCATTGCAATAATCCGTCAATCAACCCTATTTCTCCCCGTCGTTTGATCGCATGAACTCCAGCACATCGCGCGCATCGCCGATGGATACATTCTGGTTGGGCATGCGGGTAAGGCAGAGTTGCAGGAGTTTTTGAGCCTCTTCGTCTTTGTCGAGCATGATATCCACGTTGGTTATCATGTTCATGATCCATTCGGGTTTGCGGTTCTGGGTCACCCCTTTCCATCCGGGCCCGACAAATTTCTTGTCATCCAGTTTGTGGCAGGCAGAGCATTTCATCTCGTAAATAGCTTTGCCGCGGTTGATGCGTTCCGCTTCTAGCGGTGTTTTGAGTTCCACGTTTTTTACCTCCCCCACGCCCTTGCCTTCCGCAAGCATTTGCGCTTCGGGAGAAGCAGCTTCAGGCGGCGGCGGTGCACTGCCTCCGGATTTATCGCCGCCGCCACATGCGGCCAAACTGAAAAGGAGCAGGAAAAAGGCCCCGTACAATGTTTTCATACTACGTGTGATTTTGATTGAACAATTTGATTTCAATACACAAGATTACAGGTAGTATATGCCCCGGTTTATGACTCAAATCATAAACCGGCGACAAGGCCGGATGAGCGGAAAATGAAGTAAAACCCGGGAAAAACAAAGGAAAAACGGCCCACCTGCCATTCAGGAAAGGAATCCGATGATGAAGATCATAACGGGAGATGTTGAAGATCACATGGTCAATATGCGCGCAATATCTTCCTGTCGGCAACTACGACCTTGCCCTGCTCTTCCAGCATGCCGACTTTTCGGATTACGGTTTCTACCCGAAGTCCGGTCATATCGGCTATTTCCTGGCGGGTCACCGGAACCACAAAGTGGCCGTCGTGACCATAGCGATCCTTGGACAGTTTTGATTTGAGCAGATCGATCACTGCAATGATCCGCTCTTCCGGGAGTCCGAGGTTGATTGACTTGAGCAATTCGGCCTTGTACAGCACCCGGTTGCACATGTGTGCGGTAAAGGAAAAATGCACCTCAAAATTGGCCTGCAACAATTCGATAAAATGGCGTCGCGGCAAAGCGTACAGTTGAACATCTGTGATGGCAATTGCCGAAGCGGGACAGGGGAACTCGCCGATCATGGGCGGCTCGCCAAAACTCTCTCCCTCTGTAAAAATACCCTGGATAAAATCGTGCTCTTCACCGCGGTTGATCATTTTGACCAGTCCGGTATGAATCTGATAGTAATAAAAGGCGACCTGCCCTTCCCGAAAGATATCGTCGTGCCTGCGGTAGTTTTTTACCACCGCGCCGTACTGAAGCAAAAGATCGGGCGAAATATTCATACGGGAGCAGATTGTACCTGGGCAAATGTAAAAAAGTATGGATCACTTTTTACCTGATACGAACGCCAATACCCACCTTGCGATACGGTTCAGCAGCCTGCGCTGCGGTCCGACGGCTTCGGCATTTTCGACTGCGGTTGGTTCGGGTTGATTGTACAGTACTTCGGGTATATTGCGCGCCTGTACGCTTTCAAACAAAACCCTGTGCCCGGCATTGTTCAGGTGTATCCCGTCGCCGGAATTAAAGGAAAGCCCGATCAAGCCTTCCGGCCCGGCCACGCCGCTCCAGAAATCAATCGCTTTGTCGCCAAAGTTTTGCAGGATTGAATCCCGTACCACCAATTGGGTCAGTATTTTATCCGCACTGAAACTGCGCGGCTGTGTCGTACAAATCCAAATGGGTATATTTGCCTGTGCGGCAGTTTGTGCGATGGTATCGAAGTTGGCCAGTTGTTCCTCCAGTGAAAACCCCGCCGCTGCATCGTTGGAGGGAAGATTGAGGATAATGCCGTCGGGCCGGAGCGACAATGCCTTGCTGATATTGCGAAGCGTATCGGGATGTGCGCGGTAGCGCGGTGGCTTGAAGCCCGAGGGCATCAGGTTGTATGTTTGATAGCCCCCCATGGCCAGGTTAATCACCTCATTGGCCGGATTGATGCCCTGCAGATAATCCCTGTACAGGTTTACCCAGGCGCTGTCGGGAGGGTTGGCGCCCGTTCCCGCGGCGGTTGAGGAGCCAATAACCACAATTTTAAGTGCTCTGGTTGACAATGGGTAATCCTGAATTTGCTGGGCGTTGCCCTGAAAGGCAAGCACGATAAGAAATAAACCGGGGAGAGTATTGACGTAACGCATGACTTGCGATGACAAAGGTACCTTGCCCCGGATAAGATTCAGCCGTTATCTTTATGGATTATAACTTACCGGATGACAATTGCTTCATTCTCAGGAAGCGAACCCGGAAACAGCGTGCAGTTTATGTCAGACTATTCCATCAATAAAGCCCTGCTGGACGAGATCGGCGATCTGGCCCGGTTTACCGCCCGTTTTTTCAGGGAGGTGTTTCGCCCCCGGTATGAATTCAGTGAATTCGCCCATCAATGCTTTGTGATCGGATATAAATCACTTGCACTGGTTGGCCTGACTGCTTTTATTTTGGGGTTGGTGCTCACCATGCAATTGAGGCCCAGCATGGTGCGCTATGGCGTGGAGGCCCAGATTCCGGCTATGGTCAGCATTGCCATCGTACGTGAAATCGGTCCGGTGATCACAGCACTGATCTTTGCCGGCAAGATCGGCTCCAGCATCGGTGCTGAACTGGGCTCCATGCGCGTTACCGAGCAGATTGATGCGATGGAGGTGTCCGGCACAAATCCGTTCAAATATCTTGTCGTCACACGCACCCTTGCCGCAACGCTCATGCTGCCGGTATTGGTGGTGCTGTCGGACGCCATTTCGCTGTACGGCTCCTGGATCGGGGTGAATATTTACGACGTGTTGAGTTTAAAATTGTTCTGGACCCAGGTGATCGAAAACCTGGCCTATTACGACGCTATTCCCGCGTTGATCAAATGCTTCTTTTTCGGTTTTGCCGTCGGGATTGTTGGTTGCTACAAAGGATATTACTCCAAAAAAGGAACGGAGGGAGTCGGGCGGTCGGCCAATTCGGCGGTCGTCATGGCTTCCGTATTTATTTTTATCCTCGATCTGCTTGCCGTTCAGATCACGGAACTAGTCTGGTATTATTAAAATGGATACAAGGGAACCGGTTATCATCATCAGGGACCTCTGCAAGGCGTTCGGGAGCAATGTGGTACTCGACCACTTCGACCTGAACTTATACAGGGGAGAGAACCTTGTGGTGCTCGGCAAGTCGGGCTCAGGGAAATCGGTACTGATCAAATGTATTATCGGCCTCCTTCGCCCCGATAGCGGTCGGATCGAGGTATTCGGACAAAACGTACCCGACCTCCGGTATGAGGAACTGGACCAGATACGCGCCAAGGTGGGTTTTCTTTTTCAAAGCAATGCGTTGTACGACTCCATGACCGTTCGCGAAAACCTGGAATTCCCGCTGCGGCGGCACTGGATGCATACCGGGCAGAAACAGGTAGATGAACTGGTCCAAATGGTACTCGAAAGCGTCGGCCTGCCCCATACCGTCGATATGATGCCCGCCGAGTTGTCCGGCGGTATGCGCAAGCGTATTGCCCTGGCGCGAACGCTGATCCTCAAACCCGCGATCATCCTGTACGATGAGCCGACTACCGGCCTTGACCCCATCACCGGTATGGAAATCATCGAATTGATCCGGGAGGTGCAGCAACAGTACCGGACATCGTCGCTGGTCATCACCCACGACCTGAAACTCGTTAAACTGGCGGGTGAACGGATCATTATGCTGATCGACGGAAAATGTTACGCACAGGGTACATACGATGAAATGAAGACATCAACCGACCCGAAGGTTCGGGCTTTTTTTGAATAAACTATTATGGCAAAACGCACCTTAGACAATGTAAAACTGGGCATTTTCGTGCTCACAGGCCTGCTGCTGCTCATCCTTTTTCTCTATATGCTGGGCAAAAACCAAAGCATTTTCGCCTCGCGTTTCGAAATCAAGGCGAATTTTGAAAATGTAAGCGGCCTGGTAGCCGGCAACAACGTTCGGGTCTCCGGCATTGTCGTCGGTATCGTCGAAGACGTGGAACTTGTGAACGACACCCTGGTCGTTGTCACCTTGGCGCTCAACGACGAGATGAAAAAGGTAATCCGCAAAAACGCCACGGCCTCTATCGGCACCGACGGACTCATCGGGAATCGTGTCGTCAATCTCCTGCCTTCCAAAGAGGCAGCGCCATTGATCGAACCCGGCGATGTACTGCAATCGGAAAAAGACATCAGTACCGAAGCCATGTTGCGAACGCTGGACAAAACCAACCAGAACATCCTGACCATTTCGGAAGGGTTAAAACTCACCATCGACCGGATCAACCAAAGCTCCCAGTTATCTTCTCTGCTCAACGACAAAAGCCTGTCGCAAAACCTGAAGGCTTCCCTGGTCAACCTGCGCAATGCAACCGGCGCCGCTTCCGAATCCATGCTGGATATCCACGCCGCAGCCGGCGATATCCGGAGCAGTATCGGAAATATTCGGGAAGGGAAAGGGACCTTGGGGTACCTGCTGACCGACACGAGCATGGCCATTCAACTGAATCAGGTTGTATTGAAACTCCAGTCGGTTGAAAACCAGGCCGATCAACTGGCGCAGGAAATGAACAGCCTGGTACAAGGTCTGCAAAACGATATCGATCAGGGACAGGGCCCGGCCAACCTGATGATGAAAGACTCGCTGGCCGCCGCTCGCCTCCAAAATACCCTGGGCAACCTGGAAGAAGGTACTGCGCGGTTCAACGAGAACATGGAAGCGCTGAAGCACAACTTTTTATTCCGGCGGTATTTCAAGAAGCAGGAAAAAGAAAAAAAGAAAAAAGAAAAGGCAGAGAAAAAACTGTAAATCAATAACTTACTCACTGCTAGCGCGTTTTCCCGTTTTTAGGAACGGTCTGGTTTCAGCGATAATAACCGGTACCTGTTCACGCCCCCGCATTGCTGTGACATTATTGTGCAGTGATTTGTCACAGACCCACACCCGTGGTTTCTAAAATCCCGCTAATCCGCCTTTGGTCCATTTTTCTTCACCCTGTTTTTCACCTAAAAATTGACCAAATGAAAAAAATTATTTCCTGCTCCGCTCTTGTTGCTGTCCTGGCATTTTTGTCCGGACAACTGTTTAGCCAGTCTGCCGGCACCAACCCCTCGCTGGTCATGTACCGGTACAACAACTTTCCCACCCAGCCATCACCCGCACTCAACGGCGACCTGCTCGGCACCCTTAAATGGGACGGCCTGACGGCCATCGGTGTAGACGGCAAACAATCCGGCGCGACAATCCAGTCGTACATCACCGGCCCGGTCAGCTTCGGCGTCATACCTGCCAACATGATCTTCAGCACGCGCAACGCCGCAGGTCTGAACCGGCAAATGATCATTACTTCCGAGGGTTTTGTCGGGATCGGTGAAATGAACCCCGCCTTTAACCTGGATGTTTTGGGCAATACCCACACATCGGGTCGCTTCCACGGGCGCATTCACTTCGACAATCTTTCCCCGGCCAATGACGCCCCCAGCACCTACACGGATGAAGCCTATTTTGAACGCAAATTGCGGTCGACGCTTGGCGTACCGGCAGCAGCAGGTATCAACGACCTCGGCGGCATTCTGAGTCTTGCACCCGGTGGCGGCGCCTACGACCACCAATTGTTCTTCGGCCAGGACGGCATCTGGAACCGCCGCGACGCGGGTGCTGCCGCTGCATGGGGCGCTGCATGGGAAAAACTGCTTTCCAGTGCCGACATCATGGGCCGCCCGAATCTCGTAGCCAGGTTCCGCCCGCCAGGCCCTATTTCCAATTCACTGGGTGACAGCCAGTTGTACGACGACGGCGCCAATGTCGTGATCGGCGGCATTCCCGCCGCGCCTGCTCCGGCGACACCGGTATTCAACCCGGCCAACCTGCTCACGGTAAACGGCGCAACGCGCATCAACGGTAACACGAACATTACCAACGACCTCGATGTAGACCTGAATGCCAATATTGACGGCAGCCTTCAGGTGGACGGCAATGGCCGCGTCGACGGCAGACTGGTCATCGGTAACCCGCCCAGTACACCCGGCGGCCATCTCCTGTACGTCAATGGCAGTATGATCGCCGAGGAAGTGAAAGTTAAGCTGCAGCCCAGCTGGCCGGATTACGTGTTTGAAACCGGCTACGAACTCAAGCCGCTTGTGGAAGTGGAACAGTACATCCGCGACAACAAACACCTGCCGGGAATAGCTTCTGCCAATGATGTGGCAGAAAACGGCCTTGATCTCGGTCTGACGCAAAAAGCGCAGATGGAAAAAATCGAAGAGTTGTACTTGTACATGATCGAGGTGAACAAACAAATGCAGGCACTCCGGGCCGAGAACGACCAGCTGAAAGCCAGGATCGAAAAACTGGAACAACAGTAAACATCCGGTACCGAGGCTCACCATCATTCCGGACGCGCCTGCCCCACGGCAGGTATCGCCCAAATCCTAAAATGAAAATATAATGAAAAACAAAATATATGCCTTTTGGGTCATGTTTTGTTGCCTGCTACATGGCATATCGGCACAGGAACCGATTGTCAGGCAAGACATGACCGGGCCATGGAAAGATATTCAGGAACTCCGGGCGCCTAAAAACGGCAACCAGGAGCCCATGTTGCCCCAAAAATTTCGCCTGCTGGAAGCAGACATTGATCAGTTGAAGGATATACTGTCGGCTGCTCCCACTGATTTTGCTGCCAAGGATTTCAAACCCACCATCCTGTTCGACCTGCCGCTTCCGGACGGCAGCAGCCGCCGGTTTGAGATTTATAATGATCCTGTTATGGCCCCCGACCTTGCCTTGAGATATCCGGAGATACAAACCTTTGCCGGTCACCAGGTAGACGACCCTGAAGTGACCATCCGCCTGGATCTTTCACCGCACGGCTTAAATGCACAGGTGTTATCCGCAAAGAGCGATGCCATTTATGTTGCACCGGTTGTTGTTGGCGACAACCTGCACCATATCAGCTATTACAAAAAAGATTCGCGAAGGGAGGAAGGCTGGAGTTGCCTGTCGGGAGAGCATGGCGCGGGCGCCGGCATGGAGCAAAGTTCGGCACAGAAATCTGCCGGCGACTGCGGCACCAGGCGAGAATATCGTCTGGCACTGGCTGCCACAGGAGAGTATACCACTTTTCACGGCGGAACAGTTGCATTGGCCCTCGCTGCCATGAACACCACCATGAACCGGGTGAACGGCGTATACGAGAGGGATTGCTCGATCCGCATGAATATTATCGGCAACACCGACCTGCTGATCTATACCGACGCCTCCACCGATCCGTACACCAATGGCGATCCGAATATGATGATCGGCGAAAATCAAACGAACGTCGACGCGGTAATCGGTACCGCCAACTACGACATCGGTCATGTCTTCGGAACCAACAGCGGTGGTCTCGCCAGCCTCGGCGTCGTCTGCTCCGGCAGCAAAGCCAGAGGAGTGACGGGCAGCGGGGCGCCCATCGGAGATGCTTTCGACATCGACTATGTCGCACACGAAATGGGACACCAGTTCAATGCCGATCATACTTTTAATGAAAGCACAACGGTCAATTGCTCGGTTGGCAATCTGTCCGCTCCTTCGGCCTTCGAACCGGGCAGCGGCTCCACCATCATGGCCTACGCCGGCATTTGCAGTCCGGTCGACATACAGTCCAACAGCGATGCCTATTTCCACGCCATAAGCCTCCAGCAGATCGGGAACTTCGTTGTTTCCGGAGGCGGAAGCGGCTGCGCAAGCCCACAGGTTGTCTCCAACCTTCAACCATCCGTTAATGCCGGCGCTGATTTCATCATCCCCATCAGTACGGCTTTCCGGCTAACGGCAACAGGCACCGATCCTAACGGAAATGCCCTCACTTTTTGCTGGGAACAGATGGACAATCAACTCATATCTCATCCACCCGCTTCCACTGCCACAGGAGGGCCGGTTTTCAGATCGTTTACCCCGGTCAGTTCTCCGGTGCGCTATTTTCCAAGATTGCCGGTTATCCTGGACAACACCCTTACCTCCACCTGGGAAGTACTGCCCAGCGTATCACGGACCCTGAATTTCCGGGTAACGGCAAGGGATAATTTCACGGGTGGCGGCTGTACGGATGAGGACGACATGGTGGTCAATGTGGACGCCACGGCAGGGCCTTTTGTGATGACAGCGATCGGCACCAGCGATGTTTGCCTGTTCGCCGATGATAATACGGTCATCAACTGGAATGTGGCCAACACTACTGCCCCGCCCGTCAGTTGCGCCAACGTGGACATCTGGTTGTCTCTCGACGGCGGACAGAATTTCAGCATCCTGCTGGCAGACAATGTGCCCAACGACGGTTCGCAATCCGTTGCCATCCCGGCTACTGCCATCACCACTCAAGGCCGGATTATGGTTATCTGCGCTGATAATATCTTCCTGGACATCAATAACGACGATGTGGTCATCGATTGTCCGGCCAACATTACCGTGACGGATAATCCGGCCAGCGGCACCTATCGTTCGAGAGACCGTCTGGAGACCATGGGAAATGTGACGATTGCCCCGGCCACCACCGCCCGGTTTTTTGCGGGCGACGAAATCATCCTGCGCCCGGGCTTTTGGGCCCAGCACGGCAGCGATTTCCTGGCGCGGATACAGGCCTGCGACCCCTGTACGGGCACAAAACCCGATGCAGCCATGGCGTCAAAAGAAAATCCGAATGTGTATTTTTATGATGCAGCAACCGAATCGCGCAACAAACCGGAAGGCGAGACGGGACCGGCATTAAAGGCATCGGTCTACCCCAATCCGTTTGATCAGAACTTTACCGTAACCTTTGAAACGACCACTCCGGGGAAAGTGTACATTCAGTTGATAGATGTCACTGGCCGCAGGGTCCGCCTGATCTACCAAAACGATCAACTGGACGCCGGTATCCACCGGATACCCATTTACAGCAATCAGTTGGAGAGTGGCGTGTACGATTGCAGGATCATCAGCGAGGGCCGGCAGGAACAGGTCAAAATCGTGAAAATGGATTGAAGTACCGGCTGGTTTAATCAAATGAAATCGCCGACTCGGGACATGCTCGGGTCGGCGATTTTCAAGTTAAATATCAAACACTCATCGGGTCCATCTTACCCCCATCCACACCGTATTTAGCCATAAAATCCTTCACGGCCTTGTCATTCACTTTGCCCTGCTTGTGCAACAGGCGCACGGCGGCAAAGGCGATGTATTTGGGCGATATTTCGAAGTAATCGCGCAGGTTTTCCCGGCTTTCCGACAATCCGAATCCGTCGGTACCCAGTGCGATAAAATCTTTCGGCATCCAGGGCGCTAACTGACCAGCGGTAAGTTTGATCCAGTCATTGGCGCTCACGAACACGCCCTCTTCGTCTTTCAAAAGTTGCTGTACATACGGTACCTTTTCTTTTTCGCCGGGGTGCAGCAGGTTCCAGCGGTCGCAGGCCGTCGCGTCGCGGTAAAGCAGGCTCCACGAGGTAGCGCTCCAGATATCCGTGCTGACGCCTTCGCTTTCCAGTATCTCGGCGGCCTTCAGCACTTGCTGCATAATAGCGCCGGAGCCGAACAGGTGTGCTTTGGCGCCTTTCACCTTGCTTTCCGATTTTTTAAAGCGGTACAAGCCCCGCTTGATGCCGTCCTCCACGCCTTTGGGCATTTCAGGCATCTGGTAATTCTCGTTGTACACCGTAATGTAATAGATATGGTGTTCGTTTTCCACGTACATGCGGCGCAGGCCATCATGAACGATCACGCCGAGTTCGTAGGCAAATGCAGGATCGTAAGGTATAACCGCCGGCACTGTCTGTGCAATCAGGATCGAATGACCGTCCTGGTGCTGCAGGCCTTCGCCATTGAGCGTGGTGCGACCGGCCGTACCGCCAAGCAGGAAGCCCTTGGCCATCATGTCGGCTGCCGCCCATACCATATCGCCGACACGCTGGAATCCGAACATGGAGTAATAGATATAGAACGGCACCATGGGCAAACCGTGCAGGGCATAGGCCGTTCCGGCGGCTGTAAAGGATGCCGTAGCGCCGTCTTCATTGATCCCCTCCTGCAACACCTGGCCTGTTTTTGATTCCTTGTATTTGATAACTGAGATGCCAATCTCCAGAGGGGTATACAGTTGTCCCTTCTGGTTCCATATCTGCACGGAGTTGAACATCGGCTCCATACCGAACGTCTGGGCCTCATCGGGTACGATGGGTACAATGAATTTGCCGACTTCCGCATTTCGGGCAAGTTGGGTCATTACATCCACCATCGCTGCCGTGGTGGAGAACTCCTTGCCGGCACTGGCAGCGCTGCCTTTCATTTGTTTGTCAAACAGGGAAATATCCGGCAGGTTGAATTTCTCATACACATCCGACCGTTCCGGCAGGAACCCGCCAAGGGCCTTGCGGCGTTCGAGCAGGTATTTTGTTTCCGGCGCATCGGGACCGGGGTACCAGAATTTGGCATTTTTAGCCTCCTCGTCCGTAATCGGGATGCCATACCGGTTTTTGGTTTCCACGCGGCTATCGTCGCTAAGGTCCTTGGTCTGGTGCGCCTTGTTCTTGCCTTCGGCGGCCTTACCCATACCGTAGCCTTTTACCGTTTTTACAATAATGGCAACAGGTTTACCGGCCTTCACGGCGCGGTCGTAGGCCGCAAATACCTTTTCGGCGTCATGGCCGCCGCGACGCATTTTGGCCAGTTGTTCGTCGCTGAGGTCAGACAACAGCGCCGTGATCCGTTCGCTGAGGTCGTCGCTGCCGATGAGTATTTTACGGGTCAGGGCCCCGTCGTTGGCCGAAGCCATTTCCTGAAACTGTCCGTCGACCAGATTTTCAAATCGGGCAAGCAGAACACCCTCCTCGTCTTTGGCCAGCAGGGCATCCCAGTCACTGCTCCAGATCACTTTGATAACCTCCCAGCCTGCGCCGAAGAAATGACGCTCCACCTCCTGGATGATCTTGCCATTGCCGCGTACCGGGCCGTCGAGCCGCTGCAGGTTGCAGTGGATCACAAATACTACGTTATCGAGATTCTCCCGGCTGGCCAATCCGATTGTACCGTATATTTCAGGTTCGTCGATCTCGCCATCGCCGATAAAATGCCAGACCTTGCCGCCGTTTTCCGGCTTCAAGCCCCTGTTTTCCAGATACTTATAAAAGCGAGCCTGATACAGGGCGGTCATCGGTCCCAGACCCATGCTCACCGTGGGCGCTTGCCAGAATTTGGGCATGCGCCGAGGGTGCGGATAACTGGAAACGCCGCCGAGGGTCTCCTGCCGGAAGTCGCCGATTTGTTGTTCGCTCAGCCGTCCTTCCCAAACCGCTCGTGCGTAGATGCCCGGCGAAGCGTGTCCCTGGAACATGAACAGGTCGCCGCCGTAATCCGCCGAACGCTTGCGCAGAAAGTGGTGCAGCAGCACTTCCGTCATGGTGGCGCTGGCAGCATAGGTGGCGATGTGGCCGCCTAGCGCCAGGTCTTTGTCCTGGGCATGCAGCACCATGGCCTGGGCATTCCAACGCAGAATATTTTCGATGCGCTGTTCCATTTCCAGATCGCCGGGATATGCCGGCTGGTCTTCCGGTGCAATTGTATTCAGGTAAGGCGTATTGAGGGCCGGGCCGCCGTTGGCGACGCCTTTACGGGCCAGCAAATGGCGCAGCGCGCGGAACAATTCTTCCGAACGGCCTTTACCCTGGCTTTCAAGGACTTCTTCCAGGGCTTCAAGCCATTCCTGTTGTTCAATTTTCCAGTCGTCGAGTTGTATATCACCCATGTGTACAGGTATGAGAGGAGTGAGCGTATGAATGTTTCCCGGGGATGCGGGCAAAAGTAGATGTTTTTGGGAAAATGATTTGAAAGAAGCAGCACCAGCATAGCCATTACTCCGGCTCCAGCCAGACCGCTACCCCACCCGATGGCGCCAATGCAAATTCAAGCACATCTCCCGAATGCACCTTGCGGCGCGTGATTGCCACGTGGGTACGGGTCTGAACCGAAGGGTCGTCGGTGTAAATATTGGCCAGAAATGACCTGTCCGCGGGTAAAAAGTCCAGCGAAATGGTCTCTTTACGGCCTTCATTGTTCGTAATAGCGCCCACAAACCACCGGTCGCCACTGCGCCGGGCCACACCAATATGTTCGCCCGGCTCACCGAAAAGCACTTTGGTGTCGTCCCATACAGTGGGTATTTTTTCCAGAAACTCGATTTCGGGTTCGCCCTGGTAGTAAGAGGGTCGGTCGTACCAGAACAGCGACCAGAACGGACTGAAATAAACAACCGTCAGTGCCAGCTGGTGAGCATGTGTCGTTTTAATGCGTTTGTCGTAATAGCAGAGGGTGTAGTCGGACGCACCCGCGATAGACCTCGTAAAGGGCAGGATGGTATTGTGCGTGGCATCGGGCATTTGCTCGTTTCCCTTGATGCCTTCTGCCGTCAGGATGTTCGGCCAGGTACGCTGCTCGCCCGTGGGGCGGTATTCATCGTGAATATTCACGAGCATCTCGTTTTCTGCGGCTTTTTTGACCGCTTCATTCAGCCAGACGGTCCAGCGGTGCGAGCCGAGTTGTACGAATCCGAACTTCACACCCGCTACTCCCCATTTTTTGAAGATGGTGAACAGGCTGTCCTTTTGCCGGAGCAGCGCGTGCTGGTTTACATAAAGCCACACGCCCACGCCCTTTTCCTGCCCGTACTTAATCACGCCGGGCAGATCCAGGTTGGCGACTTCTACCGTAGTCGCATCGGAATTGTAGGTAAAGGCCGGCCCGTACCATTTCCAGTCGAACAGGATGTATTGCATGTTGTGCGCCGAGCAAAAATCGATACACGCTTTTGCGTTGTCGGTAGTGAGCGTCATGTCGCGCATCATCTTGCCCGGTTTTATCCAGGAAGTATTGCCAATGGCGCACGGGGGATTGAGGTTAAGGATCAGGTCGTTGTGTGCGATCAGGTCGCCCGCCCGTTCTGCCACCATGATCACGCGCCAGGGCGTACCGAACGGGGTGATCTGATCGACGGGGCCATCCATGGCGGTCAGGACGGTGTTGGGCCGAGCCGGGTCGAGCCTGAATTTCGTGCGGGCGTAATCGACCAGGGCCGCTTCTGCCAGGGTGACGTAGAGGCCGTTGGGCAGCAGGAGCGTCATCGGGCGTTCGTTCAGGTCGGGCCAGTTTTCCAGCGGCAACAGTTCGTGGGTACCCTGTGCCCAGAATGTGAAATATGCCCTGGTTTCAGGCTGGAAGGTAAAAGCGGTTTGCTCGGAAGCGACATGGAAATAAACGCCGGTCTGGTCTTCCGGAAAATAGTACCGAAACGCAATACCTTCGTTATAAGCCCGCACCACGAGTTGCATCCGGTAATGCCGGCTGCTTTTTTTTGTAAATTCCAGTACCGTCTGGTTGTAATGATCCCGCACTGTGGCGCGTTCGCCGAACGGGTTGTGCCAAACGGTATCCACCCGGGTTACAACGGCATCTTGCAGAACGAGGTCCTCACACCAGGATTTGGTCCGGTCGTCGTCCTGGAACATGGCGGTTTCAAAAATGTGGTTGTCGAGCACTATTTCCAGCCGGGATTCCAGGATAACCGGTTTGTTTTTGAAGTCGACGCTGTAATACATCTCCCGTTTGCCGTTGGCGTCTTCTTTTTGGAAAAACTGCATCACGAGCGCTCCATCGGGAGAGGAAATGGTCTTGTGCGAATCGGGAAGCATCCCTGCCTGTGCAAAAAGGAAGTGCGGCGCCAGCAGAAAAAGCAGGAGGTATCGGGTCATGGCAGGTAAGCCACTGGTTGTCATATAGTTAAACATAACCGTTTAGCGTTTCAGCCTACTCCACCGGTCGCATCGGCACGTCAACACTCGGTTGCACCGGCGGGTGTTTCCGTTCATATTCGGGCTGCCAGGTCTTGGCGTTTTGAATATGACTGCTGATGGTGGGCTCGGGTTTATCGCCCTGCAGACCACGTGCAAAGGAGAGGAAAAGGAGGAAAATGATCATCCACCCAAGCCATTCCGGCGGATTCATTTGTGCCGGGGCCCGAAACTCAAGCAGTTCATCCTCGTCGCCCAGATAAGGGCCCGCACCGGCAGGCAGGGCCTCCGCGCTCTGGCTTTTCAGCCGCGACTGGGCGTATTTGGCCTCATCGAGGTTACGCTGCATATCCGTAATGACTTTGCTGAGTTGTTGTGTGATCGCGAGATAGCCCTCATCGGCGGGTTTAAACTCTGACAGCGATTTTTTGGGGCCGATCGGCTCGAAGCGGGCCAGCCGGGAGCGGTCTTTCCACATGGAAGGCGCCAGGATAACCGGATAGATTTGCGGGCTGAGCATATCGCCTTCAATCCGGCGATCCACGGCAAGCGTTATGTCATTGTCGACCTGTCCGTCGTTCAACGATGAATAACTGGTCATAAACAGGTAGATGTGCGCGCGCTCCTTGCGGCGACGGTCCACCTTTGCATATTCCTTGCGGTAGTCGCGCGGGCGAAAGACCGGCAATACCGAGGCGATCAGTTCCCAGGGAAGCGGCAGGGGCTTGGGTGGTCTGGGAGGGTCGTTGAACCAGACATTTACCTCATCGCGCATGGGATACAGCCAGTCCCGCAGTGTTTCTACTGCTTTCCGGTCAGCGCCGGTATAGGAGATGTAAACGTTCAATTTTACGGGAGTCATCCGGACATGCAATTTAGACAAGACAAATTAAGTCAAATTTTTCGGGATAAAACAAATGTTTGGTTCTTAAACGGCCACTATTCGGCTAAATTTGCCACTTCGTCGCATTTATGAGGTCGGATTGCTCGAATTCCTGCTTTTTCGCCCACCAAGTCACAACATACCACGTACTAACGCATCTCTCACCAACCTACCACTTCAATCCATGATCACTACCAAATCGCTCTTCACCACGGAGGGTCTCGATGATAAAAGCCTGGAATTTCTGACCGGCGCTATCGAAAAAAACAACCTGCCCGGTTTTGACTATTTCGAGTTCAAACGCGCGGTAGTCAGCCTGATGCAAATGAAACTCGACGATGCAACCGCCCACAAAAGCGCATTTACCACGGCAGCCACAGTCGGCGTAACCAAGGAAAAACTGCTCGAGACGGCCACCTATTACCGCAATGTCGTGGAAAAAGAAAGGGAACAATTTGACAAAGCCCTCGACAACCAAAACACCACGAAAATCACGGCACGACAGGAAGAAATCAAACGCCTGAACGACCAGATCGCGCGCCACAAGGCAGAGATCACCCGGTTGCAGGACGAAGTGGCCGGATACCTCAGCCAGATCGATCAGGCTGAAAAGGCTGTGAAACTGGAAGGTGAAAAACTCGAAAAAGCCAGGGCCGCATTTGATAAAACACACAAATCCGTCGTGCTTCAAATCGATCAGGATATTGAAAACATGCACAAGTTCCTGTAAACGTATCGCTCAAACCGGCACGGGTTTACTTTTTTATAAACATTGAAAATGAATCAAAAATCGTTCTGGCAACGCCCTGAAGGCTTAACGGGAGGACTTTTTCTGCTGGCACTTATTCTGGGCGGGGGCGTCCTGCTCAGCGGCATTCTGCCCACCCTGGTTTTGATGGCACAAAACACGCTGTACCTGGCAGGCATGCTGGCGGCACTTGCTGCCGTGATCTATGTCGTGCTCGATCCGAAAATGCGCAACCTGGTCTGGTACATGTATAAATCCATTATGCGCTGGATCACAGGTATCTTTGTAAAGATCGACCCGATCTCTATTCTCAAGTCGTACATCGAAGACCTGGAAGACAACCTGCGCAAAATGAGCAAACAGATTGGCGCCCTGCGTGGACAAATGCGCCAACTTAAAGGCATCATGGATGCGAATACCGCCGAGATAAAAAAGAACATGACGGTGGCGGAGCAGGCCAAGAAGAAAAACGACGACAAGAACATGACCCTCTCCGCGCGCAAGGCCGGTCGACTCCAGGATGCCAACGGCAAATACGAGGTGTTGTACAAGCGGATGGAAGTGCTGTACCGTATCCTCAGCAAGATGTACGAGAACTCCGAAATCGTTTTGGAGGATACCAAAGACCAGGTAACGGTCAAGGAACAGGAGTACAAAGCCATCGTCGCAAGCCATAGCGCTATACAATCAGCGATGAGTATCGTCAGCGGAAGCCCAGACCAGCGCGCCCTGTTCGACCAGGCATTGGAGACGCTTGCCGAAGATGTGAGCACCAAGGTGGGCGAGATGGAGCGCTTTATGGACACCAGCCGCAACCTCATGGATTCCATCGACCTTCAAAACGGCGTCTTCGAGGAGGAAGGATTGCAATTGCTGGAAAAATGGGAGAAAGAAAGTCCGCTGCTTTCCGGGACGGTCAGGGCCAAACAGAAATCCGAAAAACCCCTGGACATCAATGAGAAACCCAAAGAGATACTGCGCGATGAGAACGATTACACCAAGTTGTTCGAATAGCCTGTGGCCGGACAACATTAATCCGCCGCACCCCAGCGGTATGTACCGATATCCAGTCCTGCCAGATCGAGTACCCTGTCTACAACTGTCGCAGCCACCTCCTCGAGGGTTTTCGGCCTGGAATAGAATGATGGCGTCGCGGGGCAGATAATCCCGCCCGCCTCCGTCACCGTTTTCATATTGTTGATATGGATCAGGCTAAGCGGTGTATCGCGGGTGACGAGGATGAGTCGACGCCGCTCTTTCAACACGACATCTGCCGCGCGGGTTACCAGGTCGTTGCTGACGCCCGTAGCGATACGCGCCAGGGTACCCATCGAACAGGGACAAACGATCATGGTGTCGTATTTGGCAGAGCCGGAGGCAAAAGGAGCATAAAAGTCGTTTTTCTCGTAAAACCGGAACGGGTAGTCCGAAAAATCTACCGGACCGATCTCCAGCTCCCAGTTCACCCGGGCATTATCGGACAGTACCACACCTACTGCATCTGTCTGGTGCTGAAGCCCGGTCAATTTGTCGAGCAATACTTTGGCATAAATGGAACCGGACGAACCGGTTATGGCAACCACAATCTTTTTCATAACAATACCTTATTGAAAGATCACCTCATCCAGAAAAAGCCAGGCAGGCGCACCTGCGCCGGGATGATCCGCCGGCAGATAACCATAAGGTATCACTTTAAGTTTAAAACGACGGGCAGGTATTTGTTTGATCTCTACCTCCCGGTACAGGGCATAATTGACAGCCTGCTGTTTCCAGTCGTATGCCTGGGTCGACTTCCAGTTGCCCAAATGCTGCCAGGTTCCGGAGGCCGTTTCGCCATACACGTCGATACGACGCGGCGGAAATATCCAGGAACCGGGGTCGGACAAGGTACTGACCACGATTTGACGGCATGATACTGGTTTTGAAAAAACAAACTCCGCCTCCACCGTATCGCCCCGAAAACCCAGCCAGCGTCCGTCGTGCAGGTCACTGCCGCCTTTCTGAAGGTCGGAAAGGGAATTCCCGCCGCGACCGGTATACTGCGTATCAGGCTGTACGAGGAGCCTGGTAGTGTCCGGAAAAAACCCTGCTTTGATCATTTGTACCCTTGCCGGCTTGCTGGTAATGTATTCCGGGTGCCGCGAAATTGCGGTAATCGTGGAAGAGGCGCTCAGGGACAGGGGCGCGTTGTAAACCGGGCTGCTCTGGACTGGAAGACTGCCATCTGTGGTAAAATGTATGGCCGCGCCATCCAGCGCAAATGCCAGGCGCACCGTCGAATGTTGCAGGAAAAAAATACTGTCCGGCATTATTTTGGGAGGCGCCAGGTGGTACTCCTGGGCAGCGACCAATGCAGGAACGAGACAGCAAAAAATGAGGAAGTATTTCATCATAACAGGAAAATTATAGCCGCCGGAGGTCAGACGCGTTCCAGAAAAGCAGGATAAACATTTCCGCTGTTCCACTGCGCCACAAACAGGTTGCCGTCGGCATCGGGCAATACATCGTGGGGGTGCCGGAATACTTTTATTGTTTGGTAAAGGGGATCGAGGTAGTGATTCGGGTCGTATTGCGGCGTACTTCCACCGGGCGCCGACACCACCCGGTTGTCTTTGTCAAGAATACAAACAAACCCGGTCCCGCTGTCCCAGGGCAACTCGCTGATCAGTACCGCGAAGAAAACGTGGTCGCCTTGCACCACAGGGCGGCAAATGTATGCGCCGGGCATTGGAATGGTCTCCAGCAGTGTCCCCTCCAGTGAAAAGCGTTTCAGGGCATTTTCCGCCCGGGAACTGACCAGCAGGGCCGGTGATTTGTCGTCGCGGGTATCGAGTGCGATGCCATGCGCGTTGCGCAGCACATCCGCACCGCCGAATACGTTTTTAAGTTTCCCGTCGGGGCTGTACCGGAGAATATGGTCTTTGCCATAACCATCTGCGATAAAAATATCGCCATCGGGACCGATAGCCGTCTCGGTGGGCCTGAATTCGGTCCGATCCTTGTACTTGCCTGAATCTGCCGGCCACTCGATGGTAAGCAATATTTCTCCCTTGAGGCTGGTTTTCACCACCTGGTGGCGTTCATAATCGGTGATGTAAAGCACTTCTTCCCCGCCTTCGTCGTACAGGGTCAGGCCGTGCGCGCCCGGGAACTCATGCCCCCAGGCATTGAGGACTTCGCCGTCCTTGTTGAAAACCAGGATATTGTTGCGAATATCGTCGGTGGTCATATAGACACGCCCCTGCCTGTCGAATACCATTTCATGGCAGTTCTTTACCGGATAGGCGCCCGGATCGGCTTTGCACCAGCGGGTGTTGATGCGGTAACGGAAGTCGCCATGACCAATGACAGGCTCAGGTCTGAACCCTAAAAGGATACCGGCGCCGGCAAGGGTTGTTTTTTGTAAAAAGGAACGTCGCAGCATGATTCGTTCAATATGGAGGTGGAAAGCGGGGGCAAGACAGAAGCAAACTTAACAAGTATTGAAAAATCAGCGACTTTTTTCCATTGCGTTGCGGGCTGTGCTACCTTTGCCGACGCTCCCGACCACTGTGTAAACGCTGTCACAATTCAACCGTAAAAACGAAAACAATGACGCATCCGTCGATTTTCACAACTCCCATCCGTGCAATTGCCAAGATGCCCGTTCTGGTCATCGTGTTGCTGTTATTCGCCTGCCAGGGTAAAAAAGAAGGCACAACCTCCGGCAATGACGACGATAACATCACGGCGCCTGCCGATGCGTTGTTCCAGAAACTGCCCGCTTCTGAAAGCAATATCCATTTTGCCACACAGTTTCAGGAGGACTTCTTCAACAATATTGTCCGGAATCCGAATTTTTACAACGGCGGCGGTATAGGAGTCATCGATGTGAACAAGGACGGCCTTCAGGATTTGTTTTTCTCTTCCACCACCGGCGAATGCAAATTATTCCTGAACAAAGGCGGGCTAAAATTCGAAGACATCACTGCAGCGGCAGGTGTGGCCGCGCCGGAGGGCTTTAAAACGGGCGTTTCCATTGCCGATGCAAACGGCGACGGATGGTCGGATATCTATGTGTGCCGCGCGGGTCTGAAAGAAGGCGACCAACGGCGCAACCTGCTGTTTATCAACAACAAAAACAACTCATTCACAGAAAGCGGTCATGCGTACGGTGTCGACGACCCTTCCCCGAGCAACCACGCCAACTTCTTCGATTACGATCTCGACGGCGACCTCGATCTGTACGTGATCAACTTCCCTACCGACTTCGGACTGGCACACCGGATGGACCTGCAGCAATTGCCCAACGGCAAGATCGTGCGCAACATGAAACCGCATACCGAGTTTGATTCGGACCGGTTATTCCGCAACAACGGCAACGGTACCTTTACCGACGTTACCAAACAGGCAGGTGTTGAAAATCGCGCATTCGGCTTGAGCACCCTCGTACAGGACTGGAATGGCGATCATTACCCGGATATTTTGATCGCCAATGACTATATCGAGCCCGATTATTTTTACATCAACAACCGGAACGGAACATTTACAGACCAGGCCAAAAAGAGTTTCCGGCACATGTCGAACCACACGATGGGTACCGATGCGGTGGACATCAACGGCGACGGACTGTCTGATTTTATTGGGCTGGATATGTTGGCGGAGGACTATCAACGCCAGAAGCAGCTGAGCACGGTCATGAAATTTGACCGTTATAAAACGCTCAACAGCTACGACTACCACCCGCAAATGATGCGCAACGTGCTGCAGCTGAACAACGGCCCGACCCTCGGGTCCGCCCTGCCGACATTCAGCGATGTGGGATGCATGGCAGGTATTTTCCAGACCGACTGGAGTTGGAGTGTGCTCGGGCAGGATTACGACCAGGACGGCTGGGCCGACCTGTTTATCACAAACGGTTATCCGCGCGACGTAACCGACCTGGATTATGTGCAGTTTACCGACGATTCCATCAACAAAAAATACGGCGGCATCGACCCGAAACATTTCAAAACCATATACGACTACCTCAGTCTCATCCCCTCGGTACCCCTGCGCAATTACATGTTCCGCAACAACGGCGATATGACCTTTGAAAACAAAACAATCGCCTGGGGATTCACCGACAAAACCTTTTCCAACGGCGCAGCCTATGCCGACCTCGACAACGACGGCGACCTCGACCTGATCGTCAGCAACATCGAAGTGGAAGCCAGCGTATACCGGAATACGGCTGCCGACAACAAAAAAGGGGCATGGCTGGAACTGCATTTTGAAGGCGCACCCGGCAACCCCACCGGCTTCAATACCATTGCCCGCATCACCGTGGGCGACCGCGTCTGGCAAAAGGAAATGACCCCTATCCGTGGTTTTTACTCCTGCAACGAACCGCTGCTGCACTTCGGACTGGGCAACATCACCAGTATCGACAAGATCGAAGTGCTTTTCCCGCCGGGAAACAAAATGGTCACCCTGACCAACCAACCGGTAAACCAGCGGATGACCATCAAAATAAGCGATGCAAAGCCGGGTACGCTGGAACCGCTCGTCCGCCCGCAAACCGACTTTTTTGATGAAGTTGCGGGGTCCGCAGGCATCGATTTCGTCCATAAGGAAGACGACTACGAAGATTTCGACCACGAACGGCTGATCCCCTGGCGTATGTCGACCCCCGGCCCATACCTGGCGACGGGCGATGTCAACGGCGACAAACTGGAAGATTTTTATGTCGGCGGAGCAGCCAATTCCGCCGGCGCACTGTACATCCAGGGTGCAAACGGGCAGTTTTCCCGCGCCTCGCAATCCACCTGGGAGACCGATAAAGCCTTCGAAGATACCGGCGCAGCGCTGTTCGATGCAGACGGCGACGGCGACCTCGACCTGTTTGTAGCCAGCGGCGGTTGCAGCGCCAAGGCCGGCGAAGCGGTTTACCAGCCCAGGCTGTACAAAAACGACGGGAAGGGCAACTTTACCCGCGATGCCGCCTCGGTACCCAGAATATTCGACAGCGGATCGGTTGTGACGCCATTTGATATCGATCAGGACGGCGATCTCGATCTCGTTATAGGCGGCTGGTGCACACCGGGTTCCTATCCCGTTACGCCGACCAACCATATTTTGCGCAACGACAAAGGTGTTTTCAGTGATGCGGCGGCGCAAATAGCCCCTTCTTTTGCCTATTGCGGTATGGTGCGCGACATTGCCTTTGCCGACCTGAATGGCGACAAACGCGCAGAAATGCTGGTGGCCGGCGAATGGATGCCACTGACCATTTTCGAAAGCAGTGGCGGAACCTGGGGAGATGCAACAGCCAAATTCGGACTTGACAAAACCAACGGATTCTGGCGCAGTCTGGCGGTTGCAGATTTCGACGGCGATGGCGATATGGACTTTATGGCCGGCAACCTCGGTCTGAATACCCGCATGACCGCCTCTGAGGAGTCGCCACTGTTCATTTACACCAAGGACTTCGACAGTAACGGCAGTGTTGATCCGTTGATGGGTTACACCAAAGACGGGGTCGAATACCCGCTGGCGCTGCGGGAAGTGATGCTGAAACAATTGCCCGTATTGAAGAAAAAATACGTCCGAAATAAACCCTATGCCTACGCAACAATGGAAGACCTGTATCCGCGCGCCGAACTGAACACCGCCAAGCGCTTTCAGGCTAATGTGCTGCAGTCGGCCTATTTTGAAAACCGGAACGGCAAGTTTGTACTAAAACCCCTGCCTAACATGGCCCAGATTTCGCCGATCAACGCGTTTATCGTGCGGGATCTGAACGCTGATGGCAAACCGGATATCATACTCGCCGGCAACGACTACGGACAGCAGATCGAAACCAGTCCCATCGACTCGGGCAACGGGTTGGTGCTGCTCAATCAGGGCGGCGGCAACTTTAAGCCGATGACTGGTTGCGTCACAGGACTTTGGGCCAATAAAGACGCTCGCAGCCTGAAACTACTGAATGGCGCAAGTGGAAAGGCGTTGTTACTGGTGAGCAACAACAGCGACAGGATACAGGTATTTGCGTTGAAAAAAGAGGTACAGTAGGCGCCTTAAAACTTCAGTACTTCCACATAATATACCAGATCGGTATTGGGCGGGATAACGGGCGGGCGACCGTCCTCTCCGTATCCGATTGCCGAAGGTATAATGAAATACGCCTTGCTTTCACGGCTCATCATTTTGATGCCCTCATCAAAGCCGGGTATCGATGAACCCACGATAAAAGTCATCGGATCGCCCCGGTCGAATGAACTGTCGAACTTGTTGCCATCCATAAAGCACCCGTAATATTGCACGGAAATGGTTTCTCCATCCCTGATGGTCCGTCCGGTATTCTTTTCCACCATTACAACCTTCAATCCGGAAGGGGTGGTGAGCAGTTTGTCGTTCAGTTTTCCGGATTTCAGATCAAGGATAAAATTATTGACGCCCGATGTTACGGCAGCAGCCTGCGCCCGCACTTGCTCGCGTTTTTTCTCCACCTCCTCTGCACTGATCACATCAACCAGCACCACATCAAAACGCACCTCTTTCAAATCCTGAAATGCCTTGGGAATCCTGGCCAGCATGGTAGAATCAATCTTTTGGTAAACCGTGGCGCTGTCGCCTTCACCCATAAGAAGCGTAGCATCGTACACAGCAGGCACATTTGCCGGCATTTTTTCTTTTGGATACAGGGTAAGTATGCTTGGACCGCCCAGATCGCGCAGCGTATTACCCACCAGTGAATCGCCAAAATAGGTGTACACATTGACGGCGACCTTTTCGCCGGGTTTCGGCTTAAGTCCGCCTTTATTGCTATAGGCTATGAACTGGTATCCGTGTTCTGTTGTAATTCTTTTGGGTGACTGCTTGCAGGCAGCCAGCAAGCCTGTCAGGGCCACCAACATCAAATAAAATGTGCTTCGCATAATGAATTTACACTGTGAAACATCTGAATAGGGCGTAGCGCAAATGATCTCTTATTTTCCAAAACCAATACCCTTCCGTACGAACAGGTTAAGTTTGTCCTTGTCGAACGTAAAGGTCGCTACATCGTCGAGCATAATGGTGTGGACCTCCTGGTCTTCCCGGAGTTTGGCCGCCGCCACGCGCAGGTTCTGGTTTTTGATGGCCTCCAACACCACCTGTCGCACACTGCGGGCATTTCCGAAATACTTGTCCCGGAACTGATGCAGGAAAGTCAGGTACTTGCCCAGTTGCTCACGGGCATCTTCCTCCACGCGGTAGTGCTCCTGCTGGAACATGTACAGGGCGATTTCCAGCAATTCCTCGGGGGAGTAATCCTCAAAGCGCAACACCTTGTCGAAACGACTCGCAAGACCCGGGTTGGCCTTCAGGAAATTGTCCATATTCTCCGGATAGCCCGCGACAAACACAAAAAATTCGCCCCGATGGTCTTCCATGCGCTTCAGCATGGTCTGGATCGCCTCATCGCCAAAATCACCCTGCGAGCCGCGGCCCGTTGAGGTGAGCGCATAGGCCTCGTCGATGAACAGCACACCGCCCATTGCTTCGTCGACGCGTTCGGCGGTTTTGATGGCCGTTTGTCCGACGAATCCCGCCACCAAACCCTGGCGGTCGGTTTCCAGCATGTGGCCGCGTTCGAGCACGCCAAGTGCCTTGTATATTTTGGTAAGGATACGCGCCACCGTAGTTTTACCCGTTCCGGGGTTGCCGACAAACACCGTATGCAGGTAGAAGCGGCCCAGCACATCACGGCCGGTGTCGCGGTAGTATCGCACGAGGTGCACCAGTTCCCGGATGTCTTTTTTGATATTCTGCATGCCGATCAGGCTGTCGAGTTCATGCAGCGCCTTGGCCAGCAGTGTTTCGTCGACCGGGATATTGGGCATTGGGCGCTTGTGGATGAGTTTCACTTTTTCCACATCCTCACGGAGAATGACTTTCAGCCCCTCCGGTGGCATATTGCGCACTTCCGGGTCGGCCATGAGCCGAAGCCCCAGTTGTATCTTGGCTTTGTCAATCAGGTCGTGCACAAACCGCGCATTACCGAATGCGCGGTCGCGGCTTCGGTAGGCTTCGGTAATATACTCATCGACCATCAATTGCGCCTCTTTTGCCAGCAGAACCTCCTTCTCGCGGCAGGCATACTCGGCGATCAGGCTGAGTTCCTGAGGCAGATAGTCCGGGAACTCGTAAGTCATCTTGAAGCGGCTGCGCAGTCCGGGATTGGAGTCGAGGAAAGTTTTCATTTCCTTCGGATATCCGGCGACGATCACGGCCAGGTCGCCCGGGCC
>ERZ724526.118-NODE-118-length-43380-cov-8.830398_pt1 | contig 43380 bp, 7 predicted proteins | sample MGYA00376059_ERZ724526 | MGnify/ENA primary metagenome ERZ724526 (study PRJEB28724, sample SAMN07190883) | activated sludge metagenome | isolation source: activated sludge of sewage treatment plant in Hong Hong | place: Hong Kong | collected 2016-03-17 ...
GCTGAAAACCGACGAGGCGGGTTTTGCAGGACTATGTGCGGAGGTGCCGCATACCATCACAACAGAATCCGTGCAACCGGTCCTTACTCCGGGTATAATCGCCACGCTTCCATCGCCGCCGCTTTTTAATGCCACCTTGACGGTCGGCGATCTTTCCTTTTCTGAAAACGCACCCTGCGCACCGAATTGCACGAATGATACGGATTGCGAAAGTACCTGGATCAAAAGTGCGGGCGTCGCAAACTCCACCGAAGAAGGCAGCACGAACCTTCTCCGGGCTTCCGACGGCAATTTTTACATCAGCGCATACCGGGGCGATAGTACGTTGCTCCTCAAAATGACACCCGACGGTCTTGTCATCTGGACGCGTGCTTTCAAATTCACATCCGGCACTGACGAACGTGTCAGTCAACTGATTGAAGACAGCGATGGAAAACTTGCAGGGAGCGGGGTGTTTTCAAATGGTGGATTGTTGATTGGTTTTACCTTCCGGTATGATCCTTCTTCGGACCAGGTGCTGTGGGCCTTTGAAAATCCATCCAGTCCGCAGACTTTTTACTTTACCATGATGGAAAAAACGCCCGGCGGCAATTACCTCGCATTCAATTCTTACCACCAGTCGCCGGCGCCCGGAAGTTTCGATGATGCGCATCTGGTTGAGATAGACCGGAATACGGGCCAATATACCGGTTTGAAGACGGCATTTTCCTATGGCAGTTCGGAAGGCGTTCTCGAAGCGCAGATGTACAACGGAAAAATATATGCCGCCGGGAGGTACACCTATGGAAACGTATTGTCCGGGATGCGGGGCAGCCTCGGTTGCTTCGATGTGCAGGGCAATGAAATATGGTCGCGCATGGCTTTTTTTGATCCCCAAGCCCAGGCCCGGAATTATGCCACAGATTTTGTGATCGACGCAGGTCACATGATTACGATCTATTACGGCGATTTTGACGGTATAGATGGCTTTTCCGATCAATTCGCAGTGAGCAAAACCGACCTCAACGGCAATATGGTATGGTCAAAAATATACACGATTGCCGGGTTTCCGATGGTGTATGCCAAGAGCATCATTGCCATTGCAGACGGGTATATTATCCTGGCCACCAACCAGGCCCTCGACCAGCCGTTGAGTGTTTATTTGATCCGGATCGACAAAAACGGGAATCTCGTCTGGGCGAGGGATTACCGCGATATGACGGTATTCCGCGGAGAGAAATTTCTGGTCGCATCGGGCGACTACCTGTACTTTGCGGCAGGCTATAATGCTTCCGATATTGCATTGGCCAAAGTGAACCTCAGCGATGGTCTTGTCGGCAGTAATTGCGCCTTGCCGCTGGACCTGACCGTAACAGTACAGGATTTCAGTACGCTTCTGAGTCCCGTCAATCTGATCAAATACCCCAGCCCGATCATTCAAAGTTCGCGTTTTGTAACGCCGCAGTCGCTCAACCTCGCCACGGAGGATATTTGCAAGCAAAATTGCGCCCAGGAAATTTGCAACAACGGCATCGACGACGACGGCGACGGCCTGTTCGATTGCCTCGACCCGGACTGCGATTGCCAGGCCTGCGACGGAAGCCAGGCCAGATTCTGGTATTTCGGCGATGGTGCAGCGCTTGATTTTTCTTCCGATCCGCCGACGGTGCTGGCCAATGGCGCTACCTTCAGTCGCGAAGCATCTGCCGTCGCGACCGACATACTCGGCAATTTGTTGTTCTATACAGATGCACAGACCCTGTATACCCGCAACCACCAGCCGATGCCGAATGGCGGCAACCTGGACGGGCATGCTTCCACCACCCAGACCCTGATCCTGCCGGAGCCTGAAAGCCCCGGACGTTTTTATGTTTTTACGCCCAACAGTTTCGACAACCTGCCCAGTGGCAAAGGGTTATCGTACTCGGTGGTCGACATGTCATTACAAAGCAGTCTAGGCGATGTGCCGGCGGGGCAGAAAAACATCAGTCTCGTGCCTCAGAACCTGTTTACCGAAAAAATTTCGGCTACACGCCATTGCAACGGCAAAGACTGGTGGATATTGACCAAAGAACGCCAGAACAACCGATTCCGGGCATACCCGCTTATGGCAGGCGGCCTCGGCACTGCGGCGACTTCAGATATAGGCACCGCCGGCTCAACGGCCCTGCCCAACACGATCGGCTGCCTCAAATTTAGTCCCAACGGGGAAAAGGTGGTCAATACCCTGTTCAGCACTGGCGGGTTTGAAATATTCGACTTTGATAAAAGCACAGGGCTGCTCTCGAATGCGGTCACCATTACTGACCCGTCGTTCGGGGGAGCCTATGGGGTGGAATTTTCCCCCGATGGGAAACTGCTTTACCTCACCAACCTGATCGCGCCATCTCACATCTGGCAATTCGACCTGACGGCGGGCGACGGAACGGCGATCAGGGCTTCGGCCCTGGTACTGGCCGAATTTCCGGACGAATACCGCTTCGGCCAGTTGCAGCGCGCGCCGAACAGCAAAATCTATGTCACCAATACCTTCCCGCTACAGTTTACGCCGGGACTGGGTATTATCCACAAGCCCAATATCGCCGGCACGGGCTGTCAGTACCAGCAAGGTGGCCTCAACCTGACGCCGGGCAGCGCCAACCTGGGTTTGCCGTCGTTTCCACAGGATTTTCTGGTGAAGTCGATACAGGCAGATATTACAGGGCCGGATACGGTTTGTCAGTTGCCCGCCAGCATAGTATACCAGTTGAAGACTGATAACCCTTGCGCACTGGATTCGGTAGCGTGGTCGCTGAGTGGTCCGGGCACTATTGTTTCCCAATCAAACGATCAAATTGAAATTGCGTTTGCCCAGCCCGGAAGCGTTACGCTCATCGCCACGGCCTTTACAGAATGTAGTACGGGAGCAGACACCATGTCGGTTTATCTTGTTGACGATCAAACACCTGTGCTCGATCTGGGGCCCGACATCCTGGTCTGCGACAACGGGGTGAAAGTATTGCACGCGGGACCGGGGTTTCAAAAATACCGTTGGAGCGACGGCACGACCGATTCCACAACGACGGCGTATTTGTTTGGGAAATACTGGGTAGATGTCTGGGACCTGTGCGGGAACAAACAGACCGATACTGTAACGATATCGCTGTTGCCCCCCACGGCCCTCGACCTGGGTCCCGACCAGGTCGTCTGTGCCGGAACCTCGGTGGGTTTCGTGCGACCCGTAATATTCAACTCCTGGATGTGGTTGCCACCAGACGGTCTCGACTGCGACACCTGTAAAACCATACACGCTGCCGTCACCGCCCCGATGACGTATATCGTTATTGCACAAAGCGGGGAGGGGTGTCTTTCCGCCGATACCATCACCCTGCAGATCGTGACGGATACGATTTTCGCCAGCTTCGACACCGTAGTTTGCAGAAATGAAACCCTTTTCATTCTGGGCCATGAACTTGGAGCAGATACCGTTGCCGTTGTTTCCATAATAACAGCAGGCGGCTGCGATTCCGTGCTAACCGTGACGGTTACCGGCCTTGATACCGCGTATTCCGAGGTCGAACTGTTTGTTTGCCAGGGGAGTACACTGGATGTGTACGGCATTCCTGTCAGCACCGACACCGTGCTGCAATTCATATTTGCCACTGCTAACGGTTGCGATTCCATTGTCCGGGTTGAAGTGAGTGTGCTTGATACGATACTGAACCAGGTGACTTTGCAGGCATGTCCCGGCGGGTTTGCACTTTACAACGGGGAGGAGATAGCGGTCGGCGAAACGCAGGTGTTCCAATTCCCGGTCGGGCAGGCATTCTGTGATTCGACGGTGGTGGTGCAGGTCGTTCCGTTTGCCGTTCCGTTTATTCAATTGCCGGGTATAGACACCATCTTGATCGGTGATTCGGTATTGCTGAATCCGACATATAGCGGAAATCCGCCTTTCAGTTGGCAATGGACACCCCTGGCGCCGCCCGATTGGTTGAGTTGTTACGATTGCCCTTCACCCCTGGCTAACCCGCTGGTCACAATGTCTTATCAGGTCAGCATCACCGATGGAAACGGCTGCACGGCTGCGGACTCCTCGGCCATTGTTGTTTTGCCCTGCGGACTGCCGTACGTTCCGAATATCTTTTCCCCCAACGACGATGGTCTCAATGACCGTTTTTACCCGCTCGGCCCGGATTGTATCTCAAAGGTGCGCTACCTGCGCATTTACGACCGATGGGGCGAGCTGATATTTGAGCGGACCGATTTTCCGCTCAATATCGAGTCGCTCGGATGGGACGGCCGCTACCGGGGAAAGCCGCTCGGTCCCTCCGTACTGGTATGGATTGCAGAATTTGAATTTCCGGACAGAACGACGGTGAAAAAATACGGTGACGTAACTTTGATAAGATAGCCATACTGACTTGCGAACCGGCGGCCTTGTTCAGTTACTGCTGAATTTCCTGTGTTGAGCGCGGTTTTTATGCTGTTTTATCCGCGTCCGCCGTAGCGCCGGGTCAACGGTCCCTGCTTTTTCCGGGACCGCTCACCTGGCGCCTGAATGGCGGTGGCAGCACAAATTTCCCGACAATTATTACACGACGCACCTTGCGGAAAGATTTGATTGTCCTATTTTGCTACCCAAAAACATTACTGCATAACGAATTACATGGACTGGAACAACAAAGTTGCCATCATTACCGGCGCCGGCACCGGTATCGGAAAAGCCACCGGTGAACTGCTGGAGTCGAAAGGCTGCCGGGTTTACAACCTCGATATAGCCGGATCAGGCGACTCGCCGTATTTTATCCACTGCGATGTGCGCGACCGGCAGGCTATCCGCGCGGCTGTACAGGCCGTGCACGACCGCGAACAACGTATTGATTTTCTGTTTTCCAATGCGGGCATCCACCTGTTCGCCGGCATTGAGGAGACGACCGACGAAGAGTTTGATAACGTGACGGCCACCAACATACTGGGTACATTTTACCTGTTGCAATCCGTGCTGCCCCACATGAAGGCGCAGCAAAAAGGCAGCATCGTACTCATGGGGTCCGATCAGTCGTTTGTCGGCAAGGCCCGGAGTGCCGTGTACGGCTTGACAAAGGGCGCCGTCGGCCAACTCACCAAAAGCACCGCGATCGATTACGCGCCATTCAATATTCGCGTCAACTGTATTTGTCCGGGCACCATCGACACACCGCTGCTGCACAGGGCCGTGGAGCGCTTCTCCACCCTGAGCACAACACCCAGTGCTGACGTGTACCGCTCGCTCGACGGCATGCAACCGCTGGGCAGGATCGGGCGACCCGAAGAGATCGCTTCGGTCGTGGCGTTCCTGTTGTCCGACGACAGTTCGTTCATGACGGGCAGCCTGGTCAGTGCGGATGGTGGCTACGTGTGCCAGTGAGCAGGGCAGTGTGCATCTCCTCGAAAACGCTTGGTAAAAGGGTTTGCTGCGGCCTGCTGCGCCGCCGGGCCGGGGCGTGAAGGATCAATTGTATGCGTAAGATTTCCGGATTTGAGCCTGCCGGTTATTTTTTCAACCTGTTTTCTGCCACGCCCTCAAACGTAATCGTTACGGGCCTGATATAGCCCCGGTCGTCGAACTCCAGTTTGTCGATGCAGGTGACCCGGTGGTTGGGATGTGTTTCGGTAAGCGGACGCCGATGGTAAACGATATACCAGTCGTCCGTCTGCGGCGCCTGGATCAACGAGTGATGCCCCGCGCCCGTTGCGACGGCCGTATCCTGTTGCAGTACCACGCCGATGCGCTCAAATGGCCCGAAAGGGGTGTCTGCCATGGCATACGCCACGCTGTAGTCGGGGCCGCCCCAACCGCCTTCCGACCACATGAAGTAATATTTACCGTTGCGGATAAACATAAAAGGCCCTTCCACATAGCGCTCCGGCGTGATCTCCCGGAAGATCGTCCCGTCGGCATAGGGTTCGAGTCCGGTAAAATCATCTTTGAGTTTTACGATGTTGCAATGTCCCCACCCACCGTAGATCATATAGAATTGCCCGTCTGAATCCCGGAACACGAACTGGTCGATGGGTTGGGCGCCGTTGTGGAAAGTGCCGATGAGGGGCTTGCCCAGATAGTCGGCAAACGGCCCTTCCGGCTTGTCCGATACGGCTACACCGATGCCTCCCTGTTCCTCATCGCTCTGAATGTCGTTTGCTGCAAAGAACAGGAAATATCGCCCGCCGTTCTGAACAATCGCCGGCGCCCACATTGCCTTGTGCGCCCATTTAACCGCGCCGGTATCCAGGATGTGCGCATGTTTTTCCCAGTGGACCAGATCCGGGGAGGAAAAGGCATCGAGAAAAACCTGTTTTTCGTAGACGTCGGAAAAAGTGGGGTACACCCAATACTGCATGTCGAATACTACTGCTTCAGGATCGGCATACCAGCCGGGGAAGACGGGATTTCCGGATGTTTTCTGGGCGGATGCGAGCACGGGAATGGCTGCGATGACCAGAAGCCGGATCAACATGCCTGTATACCATGCGGGAGTTTTCATATTTAGCGTTGCTGCTTAAAACGGCCTATACTTTTTTGGGTGGCAAATCAAACGCAACAGCCTCGTGTTCCAGGTGGTCTCTATGGGAGCCGTCGCAAAAGGGTTTGTTTTTTGACTGACCGCAGCGGCAGAGACTGACCAGGGTTCGGCCCTGCAGTCCGTACGCATTGCCCTGGGCATCCACAATTTCAAAATCTCCCTCTACCCGGAGCGATCCGTTGGAGTTTACCGTAATCTTTGTTGTCGACATTGCTATAAATTGAATTTCCGGCAAGGTAGGGACATTTTCGGGGCTTGTCCCCTTGCCATGTGTCACGTTTTGTACGTCGCCGGGAAACAGGGGGTGTTATGAAGTATCTGTCGGAAAACGCCGCAACATATTTTTATCCGGAAATACTCCGTGATTCAAAGAATATCCGGTTCATTTGTGTGGGAAATCCGGAGTATAGCAAATACCATAACCTGTACGCTTTTGTTCACGTGCCATGCTGTATGACAAGCATTGGCACAGTCTTCTTACGCCAGCAGTGCCCGTCCGGGCGGCCTGCATTTTTTGACTTGATAAAACACGAATCGAATGATTAAAAATGGATTACCTGTCCTTTTTTTGTTGCTGGCTGTAGCATTGGCACACGCCCAGTACCCGGAGAGCTTCAGTACCCTCAACAAGGACTACGCCGTCACAACCGTCAATGATTTTGCGGGCATAGCCTCCACCGGTTGGGCTTCCGGCATGAACAGCGGGGTGGGAACGGACGATGATTTCTGGGCCTCACAGGTTGCCGGCGGCGCTGTTTCGCCACCTTCGTGCATGATTGACGGCCCTGATTTTGTTTGCAACAATTCCGCAGGTATTGTGTACACCGCGCCGGCCGGCATGAGCGGCTACAGCTGGGGTATCATCGGCGACGGATCGATATCGGGCTCCACTACCGGACAGTCGATAACGGTGACATCCGGAAATTATCTCAATAACTATACTGTCTCGGTAACGATTACCGATGGTATAGGGGGGACCAGCAGCTGTTCAAAAGTGAGCAATATCTTTCTTGCTAAGCCGCCGGCCAACATCACCGCCAATCCGAGCGAGATTTGTCTGGGCGCTACACTGGATCTTTCTATTGCCGCCGCTGCCAGCAGCACGGTTTCCTGGACGGGCGAAGGCATCGCCAATCCCGCCGGCAATCCGTCTACCACTGCAACGCCGACTTCCAGCGGTCCGCATACATATGGCGTAACCGTGACGACCGATCAAGGCTGCTCGAATACGGGTACCGTATCCGTTGGTGTAAATCCCCTGCCGGTCTGTTCCATCAATGGCCCCGGCGGCTCTAACGATACACTTTGTCAAGGATCTCAATACGTGTTCACGGCGGCTCCCGGCATGAGCGCCTACAATTGGGGGGTCAGCCCCAACGGCGCCATAATCGGCAGCAATACAGGTTCTTCCGTAACGATTACGCCCAACAGCAGTTCATCTTTGGTCGTGTTTGTTACCATTACTGATGCCAAAGGCTGTACATCCACTTGCACCCAATTCAGGCCGCTCAACACCGCGCCCACCTGCTCCATGGACGGGCCGCTTACCGTATGCGGCGGCTCGACGGGTAATGTGTACACCGTCACCACCAATGGAACTTTATACTACTGGAGTATTAGCGGCGATGGCGTTATCACCAGCCCTGCCAGTGGTTCTCCTTCCGTCACCGTCACCGCCGGGGCCTCCGGTTCGTACACAGTGAGCGTGGGGACGCAGTTCAACTACAATACCTGCGTCCGCACCTGCTCTCAGACCGTAACGGTCAACACTGCTCCCGCGCCTGCAATAACCGGACCCGTGTCGGTGTGCCCCGACGGGAGTGCGACGCTCGATGCCGGAGCAGGCTACACCAGTTACGCCTGGTCGAACGGCGGCGGCAATGCCCAGACGGCTACTTTCAACAACCTGCTGGCAACCACAACCTACATGGTGACGGTAACCGGCGCCAACGGCTGTACCGGTACAGGCACTTTTACGGTGAACGTCGCATCCTGCACGGTCGACTTTAGCGGCAAAATAGTCTGGGAAAATAATGATACCACCGGTGTGAAAGACGCCATCGTCAACCTCGCCGGCTCGGCCAACGGGAGCGACGTGACCGATGTCAATGGCGAATTTTCGATCATGACAGGTGTGCCCAGCGGCAGTTTTACACTCAAGCCGGTCAAAAACCTCAACAAACTCAACGGCGTAACCACCGCCGACGCTTCTGCCATCCAGCAACACGTTGCGGCCATCTTACCAATCACCGACCCCTACAAACTGGTTTGTGCCGACGTGAACAAAAGCAACTCGGTGACATCGCTCGATGCCTCGATTATTATACAGGCCGTCCTCGGCAACCCCGCAGCACTCAACCAGTTCAAGACCTCCTGGCGGTTTGTGCCGTCGTCGCACGTCATGCAGAATCCGCCCTGGGGCTTTCCGGAGCAACGCACTTACACAAATATCTCCGGCCTGCAAGCCAACCAGAATTTTATCGGGATGAAGACCGGCGATGTGACGGGCAGTGCGAACCCGGCGAATCTGGGCGCCCCTGAACCGCTGATGCTGCGCGCCGACGACCGGGTGCTGAGCGCCGGCGAGCAAATCAGCGTCGATTTTGCCGCCGACAAGAAGGCCGGCCTCGCGGCATTTCAATATGCGCTGCGTTTCGACCCGCTGGCACTCGAATTTGTCAGTATTGAACCATTGACCGCACTTCCCCTGACGACCGACAATTTTGGCCTCTTCAACGTGGAAGACGGCGAAATCAGGGTAGCCTGGGCCCAGCCCACGGGTGTGGATGTCGAAGCCTCGGCGCCGATATTCCGGGTACACTTTAACGCCCTTGCTCCTGGTGTTTTGCTGAGCGATGTGTTGAAAATCGATCCCGGTGTACTGCCCGGACTGGCCTACACGAGCGCGCTGGAAGAAATGGCGGTAGAGCTGCAATATGGCCTTGTAACTGGCACCAACACACCCGGAATGGCTGATTTTGCCCTGCTGCAGAACCGCCCCAATCCGTTCAACGGTACGACTACAATCGGTTTTGTGTTGCCGGCGGCATGTGAGGCCCGGTTGCGTATAGTCGACGTGTCGGGGCGGGTGATAACGGAGCGTACAGCGCAATATCCGGCGGGAACACACGCGGAATTGTTTGAATTGGATGGCGCGTCGGGTGTTTTGTATTATGAATTGATAACGCCGTTCGGCACTCAGACGAAGCGGATGCTTGTATCGCGGAAATAATTGTCATAACAACGTATTTCCATACAAAAAATACAGAAAATCAGCCGGTTATTCTTCAAATGGCTTCACTTCGAGCCATCAGACGAATGGCCGGCTGATTTTTTTATTCGGTCATGCCACCGGCCATGTTTTCCTAAACCCGGTATTAATAGCGATAAAAAGCAAGTTTTTTTACGAAAAAGCTTCGCAGGTTGAAAATTTTGCATGATTTTTGCATATTATTTTAACATATATTACTCTGAAGTTTAATCTGCTTTAATCCGGCAAAAATCTCATGAGGGCTGTTTAAAGTGCGCCGGTGTTTCCCACTCTTTTCGCTCTCCTCTTCATCCGGTGAATATCACGGATGGTCCGTTAATATCCCAATTCTGTAAGGAGCCTTGCCGCCCGATGGCGTACGAGGAGCTATCTTAATGGCTTTGCTTTCCTGTCCGGCACGCCCGCCGGAGGGAGTGGCACTTTAATATCCTGTTCATTCGAAATTATCCCCCTCACACTTAAAAATCTGCTCATGATGAAAGTTCTACGTTTACCCTTCCGCTCAAATGATTCAAGCAGGCAATTTCAGTTCGGCTGTTTACGGAAAAAAGCCTTGTTATTGCTTTGCCTGGGGTTGGGCTCTACCGTGTTTGCACAATTGAAGGACCCGGCAAGTCACCCCAAATTTGTAAATCCTTTGCCCGATCCGTCTGTCATTGACGCGACTGCCGGCGGCGATTATTCCATGGAAATGGCCCCTGCAACGCAGTGGCTGGGCCTTGTGGATGTCAACGATGATCCCTTGTACACAAATGTGTGGGGTTATGGCCTGACCGGTGTCGGCGTCACTTTTCCCGGGCCGACTTTTTGGGCCAAGGAGGGGAATCCTGTAGATGTTACCTGGATCAACAACCTGCCCGATAACCACCTGCTTCCGATTGATTTGTCCATTCACGTGGCGCATCCGCATACCTGGTTCGGCCACGGTATACCGACCGTAGCGCACTTGCACGGCGGTCATACAGAATCGGAAAGCGACGGGATACCTGATGCCTGGTTTACCAGAAATAATACCTACAAAGGCCATGATTATGTCAAGGCAAAATACCATTACGACAACGACCAGGAATCCGCCACGCTTTGGTATCATGATCACGCGCTGGGCATTACCCGCCTGAACGTATACGCAGGTCTTGCAGGATTTTACCTGCTCCGCGACGACAACGAACTGAGCCTCGGATTGCCCAGTGGGGACTATGAACGGGAAATTGTATTTCAGGACCGGGATTTCGACGAAAACGGACAGTTGATCATGCCGGCCGACGGCGGCTCGCAGGGGGATTGCCAGGTCGGCGCCGAGGGTGGTCCGTTCGTGAATGAAGAACCGATCATTCCTGAAGCCGAGCAAACCCCGGGAACGCCGAGTGTTATGGCCGAATTTTTTGGCAACTATATCATCGTGAACGGTATGACGTGGCCTTACATGAGTGTGGAGCCCCGCCAATACCGCCTGCGCCTGCTCAATGGCTCGGACTCGCGCTTTTACTTTCTGGAATTACAAAGGGGCGCTTCCGGCGACAGTATTGTAGTACCCATCCTTCAAATCGGAACGGATGACGGCCTGCTGTACAACCCGGTAGCGGTCAATCATTTGCTGCTGGCTCCCGGCGAACGCGCCGATATCATTGTGGACTTCACAGGTCTGTCGGTAGGTCCGGGCACGGTACTGACCTGGTTCAACTACGGCGCCGACGATCCGTTTGGAGGCGACCCTGAAGGACCTGCAGCAGAAGACCTCGACGACGATCTTACCCGGCCTACCGCCCAGATCATGCAGTTTCGTGTCGACCTTCCGTTTAACGGAGGTGTTCCGAATACCAGTTTTAATACAGGCTCCCAGATGCGCGAGAATCCTATCACAATACTGAGTTCCGGCATTTCCCGCAAACTGGTACTTTTCGAAGGGCGCGATGCGTATTGCCGCCTGCGGCCTCAGTTGGGCATTCTGGATGAAAATTCCTATATCAACGGTTCACTCATGTGGGACGAACTCATTACCGAGAACCCGGACCTGAATGCCATTGAATACTGGGATATTTACAATACAACGGCAGACGCACACCCCATTCACCTGCACCAGGTGACATTTCAGATACTGGACCGCACCACTTTCGACGGCCAGGTCGAATTTATCCCGACGGGTGATCCGATTTCCGGCGGTTCAAAACAGGTCCTGACACTGAATTCACCGGTGACGTTTGCTCCGGGTTGGGACGCTCCCGACAGGGAAAAAGGCTGGAAAGATACCGGCGTTATCCCGCCAGGCGGCGTCATGCGCGTGGCGGCCAAATTTGACCTGCCCGGCAAGTACGTATGGCACTGCCATATCCTGTCGCATGAAGACCACGAAATGATGCGCCCGTTCTGGGTCGGCCCGATGATGAGCGGCAGGATCATTTGGGAGCACGACGACGCAAGCGGCGTCAATGAAGCCACTGTAAATATCACCGGCGCGGCAACGCACTCGTCCAGGTCCAACAAGGATGGCATTTACTTCCTTCCCATCGGTCCTGCAGCGGGCGTTTCAACGATCAAACCGGTAAAAAACATCAACAAGTTCAACGGCGTGACGGCAGCCGACGCCTCTTCCATTCAGAAGCACGTTGCCAATATTTTCCCGATCACTGATCCGTACAAAATGGTTTGTGCCGACGTCAACAAAAACAACGCTATTACTACGCTCGACGCCTCGCTTGTTGTGCAGGCGCTGCTGGGCAACCCGATCGCCAATAGTATTTTCAATACGTCCTGGCGCTTCGTACCCACCGATCACGCCATGAGCAATCCGCCATGGGGCTTCCCGGAGCAGCGGACCTATACTGATATCAGCACGAGTTATTCCGATCAGGATTTCTTCGGTATGAAAATCGGTGATGTGACAGCCACCTATTCCAATCCGGCCAACTTCGGCGGTGTCGCGTCGATGGTGCTAAACGCCGGAGATCAATGGCTGGAGGCGGGTCAACCCCTGTCTGTGGAGTTTAAAGCCGACCAAATGGATGACCTGACAGCATTCCAGTTCGCTTTGGCCTTCGACCCATTACAGTTGAAATTCGAGAGCGTCGAGCCCTTGCAGGGCCTGCCGCTTGCGCCGACCAATTTCGGTACATTTAATGCAGATGCCGGAGAACTCCGGGTCGTATGGGCGGAGGCTGCAAGCTATCAGGTGGAAGAAGCCGCTCCCGTATTCCGCCTGCATTTCACCGCAATGCAAAGCGGGGCAAAGCTCAGCGATGTACTGAATATGGATGAATCGGTACTGATGAACCGTGCTTACAACAGTAATCTGGAAGAAACGGCCGTTGAACTGAGGTTTACGGAAGTGACCGGTATCGACAACCCGGAGGCGAACTTCGGTGTACAAATGCTGGTGCGGCCCAACCCGTTCCGCGACGAGACCACTGTTTCGTTCACCCTGCCCGAGGCCTGCGAGGCACAATTGCGCGTACTGGATGCGAGCGGGCGCGAACTGTTGCGCAGCAACAATTCGTACCCTGCCGGAAACAACAGCGAGACGCTGCGGCTGGACGGCAGTTTTGTTACCGGTTTGCTGTATTGCGAGTTGGTAACGCCGTTTGGAGTGGTGACGCAGAAGATGGTAGCTGCGCGGTAATGGCCGGAAATGCCATGTAAATCTGCGTCGATCCGGGTATGGATCACGATTTGCCTGCACAGGTAATGTGGCGGATGCCGGGATCGACGCAGATATTTTTGATAGTAACATGAGTCAGAATGGCCATCGCTAATTGCCTCTTCTCCTATTGGACCCTAAATTCGGGATGAGTCACGCGAATCAGGGGTTGATTCTAAAGGATGCACGGGCCACACAGTTGATTGCAGATGCCATCGTCTTAAGGTCAAGGCAGGGTACGCAGTTTACTGGCGGCGCAACCTGAAAAAGGGGCTAAATATCATGTATTTCTATTATACATATTTTAAGCTCCAGAAAGAATGCGCGATATAACAAATGCAGTTGATCTTTATGGCGATTATTGACCACCATAAAGAGTTAATCAACACTTTTACCCGTCTTATGAAAAGGTTTTTCCGATTTTATGCTTTAACACTGACACTGACATTTCTTTCAACCGGCACATTTGCGCAAAACAAAAGTTGGCTGGTAAAAATGCAAGACCCGGACGTCAATTTCTGGGAACTTCAAAAAGAGTTCAACGATTACTGGAAAGACCGCACCGACTACAAAGGCAACGGCTACAAGGTATTCAAACGCTGGGAGTATATCAATGAAACCCGCGTTTTGCCGGACGGAAAACTGCAACCGGCGGATTATGTCCTGAAAGAATATGAGAAGTATATGGCAGAAGCCGCGCAGCTCAAATCGGCTTCGGGCACCTGGAGTATCGTTGGGCCGACAATCTATCCGACGAATAATACGGGCCAGCCTACCGGCAAGGGAAGGGTAAATGTCATTACTTTCCATCCAACCGACGTCAATACACTGTTCATCGGCGCTCCTTCGGGCGGTATTTGGAAAAGCGTTAACGGCGGCGCCAACTGGACCAATCTTTCTGCCAATATTCCCTATCTCGGGGTATCTGCCATCCTGATAGATCCTTCCAATCCGGATATTATTTACATAGGCACCGGCGACCGGGATTCGGATGACGCACCGGGCGTTGGCGTTTACAAATCCACAGACGGAGGCGTTTCCTGGGTCCCCATGAATGTAGGCATGGGCAATACAACGGTGGGTATGATGCTGATGCATCCTTCTGATCCGAATACCATTCTCGCTGCTACGTATACCGGTATCTTTAAAACCACGAACGGAGGTGTAACCTGGTCGCAAACCCTGGCCGGCGACTTCAGGGACATCAAATTCAAGCCCGGCAACCCCGATGTCGTATATGCCACCAGAATCATTACGCCGGCACAATATTATCGCTCTACCGATAACGGGACTACATGGGGGCAGGTCACCACGCCTGTTTCCGGTGTCGGTTCCCGTATGGTCATCGGCGTTTCACCGGCCAATCCCGACTATGTATACCTGGTTCAGATCAAAAGTTCAGACGCGAATTTTAAAGCCTTGCTCCGGTCTGTTGACAGTGGGCTTACCTTTACCGAGCAGTCTAACGCTCCAAATATCTTCGATTATCTCTGCGACGGGAGTGGTACTGCCAGTCAGGCGACGTACGATCTGATTATCGACGTCGACCGCACCAACGCTGAAATTGTCTATGTCGGCTCTATCAACAGCTGGAAAAGTGTTAACGGCGGGGTAACATGGTCGCCGGTAACACACTGGGTCGGAAGCAACTTTGCACCGGGAAACCCAACGGCAAATTGTGCAGTATCTGTACACGCCGACCACCACTGGTACCAGTGGTCTCCGTTGCACAGCCCTGCAAGGTTGTACCTCGGCCACGACGGCGGCATTGCGTATACCGCCGACGGCGGCACAACCTGGACAGACATCACCACCGACCTCGCTATCGGCCAGGTGTATAAAGTTGGCCAAAGTGCGCAGACTGCGAATAATATCATTGCAGGGTTTCAGGACAACGGGGTTTCTGCCACCAACGACGGGGTCAATTTTACCACAGTAGGCGGGGGCGATGGTGGTGAGTGCGCCATCAATTACAATAATGCCAATTTTTGTTACAGGGAATCGCAGTTGGGCAATCTAACGCGTTCCTCGGCCGGTCTGTTCGGTTCGTATTCCAATATTATTTCCGCTATTAATGATCAAGCGGCATTTATTGCGCCCTACATGCTCCACAGGACTAATCCGGGTACCATGTTTTTTGGACGCGAAAACGTATGGCGCAGCACAAATGTCGATGCCATTCCATCCGGTTCGGTGACATGGGAAACCATCAGTTCCTTTGCCGCAGGCACAACCATCCGGGTTGTGGAACAGTCTCCGGCAAATCTGAATATCGTATATATTTCCAGAGGGTCCGGTTCAGGATCTGCGATGTACCGATCAGACAACGCCAACGCCGCCGCCAATGCCGTAGTTTGGAACGCCATAACCAAGCCCGGCGGGCTGACGGCGACCGATATTAAAGCGCACCCCGTCAATGAAAATATTGTGTTTGCTACTGCCGGCATGCAGGTTTTCAAATCGACAGACAAGGGCATCACATGGGCAGACATCACCGGTAACCTGCCGGCATTGTTTATCAATTGTTTGGTACTCGATAAGGACGCCAACGAAGGCATCTATATCGGCAACCAAACCGGTGTATGGTACAAAGACGCCGATATTACCGAGTGGGTATTGTTCAGTTCCGGTTTGCCGCCGGTGGATGTGCGGGAACTGGAAATCTACTACGATGCCAATCCCGACAACAGCCGCATTACCGCTTCCACCTATGGCCGCGGGATTTGGCAAAGTGACCTGATTGAAGTCAATGCCATCAATCCGTCCGGTCTGGCCGCTGTAGCTATCAGCACCACCCAAATTGATCTCTCCTGGACGCTCAACGCATCGAATAACAACGTGCTCATTGCCACTTCTCCGACCACTATCTTCGGAGTACCGGTGGACGGTACGGCATATACCGCCGGTAATTCCCTTCCGGGTGGCGGAACGGTCATTTACGTGGGCAACATGGTTAATTTTAGCCATACCGGACTTACCGCAGGTTCTGACTATTGTTACAAGATATGGTCTGTTAACGGCAGTAATCAATACTCGGCAGGCCTGCCGCCTGTTTGCGCCAGAACATTCTCGCACAACTGGACCGGTAATGTCAACACCGATTGGTTCAATGCAGGAAACTGGGGCCCTGGTACCGTGCCGACGATTTTGGATGGCGCCTATATTCCGGCCGGCCGGCCAAACTACCCGTTGATTAATGCCGCAGGGGCCAGGTGTTCGCACCTGACCATCGAACCCGGCGCCTCGGTAAGCATGGATGCATCAACATCCTACATCCTTCAGGTATCGGGAGACTGGATAAATAATGGGACGTTTAACCGCGGTGTCGGTACGGTTGAGTTCAATGGGAACAACGCATTGCAAAATATTGCCGGGGCATCAACAACAGACTTTTATGTGCTGCGGGTTGACAAAGGGTCAGCCAACAACATCCTGGATGCAGTTGCACAAATCACCTTAAATGCGGCAGTGGACGCTCCACTTGCCTTGATATCGGGAACGTTCAGGCTGTCGAATGCTGCGAGCACGATCACCGCTATTACAGCAAACGGCCAGACTACCGCCAACGCCCTGGGTCTTAACAAACGCATTTGGGTCAGCGCGGGGACCTTGAATGTAAATTCACGCTGGAGAATCAACCATGGCGAATTGAGGATTACCGGCGGAACGGTAAACATCGGCAACGCCAACAATATGGAATTGGATTACCTGAACAGCGGAGCAATTATTCTGGAAGGCGGCGCATTGAATGTTTCCGCAGGCATCTGGGGCAATGCCTCTAACCAGAGCTCAACAGGTATAATCGCTATATCCGGAGGAACCATGACCGTGGGCGTATTCTCCAACGGTTTTGCCAGAGGTATGCTGGAGGCCGGTCCGAACTGCATTTTTATAGCAAGTGGCGGTACTATAGTAATTCAACGGAGCAATGGCCATACGCAACAATACCTTAACCAATCAACGATTTCATCAGTTACCGGAGGTTTATTGCAAATTGGAAATGCCGCTACCCCTTCAAGTCAAACCATCCGAATCAACAGCACAGTCCCGGTGTACAACCTGACGGTAAACGCCACGAACTCGCCGACAGCGCAATTGCTTACCAATAACTTGACTGTACTGAATGACTTGACCATTTCAGGGGGGACCCTCAATGCCAACAACCTGAACCTGAATGTGGGCAGACACTGGACGAACGGCGGAAGTTTCATTCCGGGTACCGGGGTAGTCACTTTTGACGGAACGGTGAATCAAAACCTCGGCGGCGTCAGCCCAACGACCTTCAACAACCTTACACTCAATAATGCAAACGGGCTTACGCTCAACGGCAGCGTCAATACAACCGTAAACGGAACCCTGGCGCTGAATGCAGGTGTCATCACAACGGGCAGTAATACGGTTATTATTCCCTCGACGGGCGCTGTATCAAGAACTTCCGGCCATATTTTTGGCAAACTGCAAAAACATGTGGCAAGCGGTGCAGGCATCAGCCGGACCTTTGAAATCGGTGATGTCGCGGCCTCCGGTTATACCCCGGTCTCTGTAACCTTTGCCTCTGTCTCTACGCCCGGCAACGTGATAGCGCAGTCTGTATCGGGCGATCACCCGCAGATTGGTTCCGCGACCCTCAATGCTTCCAAAAGTGTCAACCGCTATTGGTCGCTGACCAACAGCGGAACCGCCTTTACTACATATGATGCTGTATTTAACTTTCTGACTGCCGACCTGGATCCTGCCGTCAATACTTCAAACCTGGTTGGTGGAAAGTATAATGCGCCAAACTGGACCTATCCGGCAATAGGGGCCAGAACGGCGAATAGTACGGAAATTACGGGTGTTGCCTCCTTCAGCGATTTTCAACTGGCCGAACCTTCCTGTGTTGATCCGGACGTTCCCGGACTGACAGCTACCGTCAACCCAACCTGTTCGGGTCAACCGACCAATTTAAGTATTGCCACGGGCAATTTGAATGGAGCAGCCGACTGGCAGTGGTATTCAGGCTCTTGCGGCGGCACGCCCGTTGGAACGGGATCAAGTGTGAACGTTTCGCCTGCCGGCACTACTACATACTTTGCAAGAGGCGAAGGCGGCTGTGTCGTTACGCCCGGCGCCTGTGGAAGTATTTCCATTACGGTAAATGCCAATCCAATTGCCGCACCGACGCCGTCACCGGCATCGGTTTGTGTCGGCAGCATCCTCAATATAAGCGGTAATGCCGGCGGCGGCTCTGGCAACTATACGGCCCACGCCTGGACTTGCTCGGGATGCAGCGGTCTGGTCGCGCTCAGCAATGTGGGCACGCCTACGCTTCAGGTAGACGCTGTCGGTGGTGCGCCCGGCTCGGCCACGCTCACCTACCAGGTTACGGATAATAACGGCTGCACCGCTTCTGCCACCGTAGCGCTCACCATTAATGCACGGCCGGTACCGACGTTCACCGCATCCCCCGGCGCCAGTGTTTGTGTGAATACAGGTGTCACTTATACCACCCAGTCGGGGCAATCCAATTATATCTGGAGTGTACCGGGCACGGCGGGAGTGGATTATACCATCACCTCCGGCGGCATCGGCAGCACGGACAACACGGTCACGCTGCAATGGCTGAGCTCGGGCAGCAAAACAGTGACGGTCAACTATACCGATGCGAACGGCTGTACAGGTGCGAATCCGGCATCAAACACCAACACCGTAAATGCGTTGCCGACGACATCCAACGCAGGAAGTAACCAAACCATTTGCGCAAATGGCAATGCTGCACTTTCCGCCAATACCCCTGTGGTAGGCACGGGCCTTTGGAGTGTGGTCAGCGGACCAAATACAAGTCCCAGCCAGTTTGGCAACCCTTCTCTGCCTTCCGTGAATTTTGTGCCGGCAGGCGGTCCGGGGGTCTACCTGATTCGCTGGACCATTTCCAACCCACCCTGTCCCGCTTCGACCAGTGAACTGACCGTTACGGTTGTAGCGACACCAACATTTGCCAATGCAGGTTCCGCCCAGTCAATTTGTGCAAACAGCAGCGCGACCATGGCGGCCAACACACCGGTCGTGGGCACAGGCACCTGGAGTATATCGGCTGGCCCAAACCTTTCTTCGAGCCAGTTCAGCAATGTCAACGACCCTGCGGCTATGTTTACCCCGACAACACCGGGCATTTATTCATTGGCGTGGAGCATCGCCAACCCGCCCTGTATGCCGTCGGTGGATGCTGTAACAATTACGGTGAACACCTTGCCGGCGACGCCGACCATCACACCAAGCGGCCCTACAACGTTCTGCACGGGCGGCAGTGTGCAGTTAACGAGCTCTGCAGCGAGTGCCTATTTGTGGAGCACCACCGAGACGACCCAAAGCATTACGGTGACAACCAGTGGTTCGTACACGGTACAAATAACGGACGCGAATGGCTGCACCGCCACTTCTGCGCCGACAGATGTAACGGTGCTTGAGCAGCCTGTGGCGAATGCCGGTACTGACGCCGACGAATGCGATCTGAACACGACGCTGGCTGCAGTACCGAGTGTCGGCACGGGCACGTGGACATACACAGGTCCCGGCACGGCGACATTTGCACCGGATGCCAATGACCCGGCAGCCGTAGCGACGGTAACTGCCTATGGTGCTTACACCTTCACGTGGACGGAAGTAAACGGGATATGCACGGACGACGATGTTGTGACGATAAACTTCAATGCTCCTCCTGCCGTCACCCTCAACGATCCGGCAGATGTATGCCTGACCGGTGCCGACATGAACTTTACCGGTACTCCCACTGATGCCAACGGCTCGTTCACCACGACGGCAGGCGCCGGATTCACGGATAACGGCGATGGTACAGCGGTGCTGGATGTGAGCGTGGCGGGTATTGGAACTTATGACGTGACCTATACCTACACCGACGGCAATGGCTGCCAAGCATCGGAAACGGTGAGTGTATCGGTTACCTCCTGTGCGCTCAACTTTACCGGTCGCGTCATCTGGGAGGCCGATCACCTGACAACGATGACAGGGGTAAAAGATGCCACGACGACGCTCAGTGGCGACGACAACGATACCGATATTACGAACGTAACGGGTAATTATTCGCTGGATGCTACCATGGGCACCGAATTTGAGATCAAACCGGTCAAAAACAAGCCGATGCCATTTGCGATCAATGGCCTGACTGCGGGCGATGCCTCCCGGATACAGCAGCACGTGATCGGGGCATTCCCCTTCACGGACCCGTACAAATTGATTGCAGCAGACGTCAACAAATCCAATTCGGTAACGGCACAGGATGCCAGTTTGGTTTCGCAAGCCGTTCTCGGCAACCCGATTGCTCAGGGCTTTTTCATCAATACAACCTGGCGCTTCGTTCCGAAAGCCTATGTGTTCCCTGTGCCGGCAAGTCCGTGGGGATTCCCGGAGAAGATTGTGCTGACCGGTGTAAGCGGTTCGCTGACCGGCCAGGATTTTATCGGTTCAAAACTGGGTGATGTAAACAATACGGCCAATCCGGCCAATCTGGCGCCCTCAACACTGCCCGACCTGGTCTGGAAGGTACAAGACCGGGTACTGGAACAGGATGAAACGTTTGTTGCAGAATTCTGTGCGTACAACTTCGATGCCTTGCTGGCCTTTCAGTTCGGTCTGAATTTCGACCCGACCAAGATACAGTTGCTGACCATTGAAACGATACCGGGCAGCCCTATGGACACGGGTAACTTTGGCGCATACAACGCTGCTAACGGCGAGATCCGCGCCCTGCTGGCCATGGCCCAGGCACTCTCAGTACCTGCTGGAACGCCGGTCTTTCGCCTGAAATTCAAAGTATTGCAAAGCGATATGAAACTGAGCGAGGTATTGTTTCTGGATGAACTGGTACTGCCGGCCATTGCTTACGACAGCGCATTTGCAGAATCAGGTGTGGAATTGCAATATTCTACCGTGACCGGCACGCATGACCAGCCGGGTGCAGGCAGTCTGCAACTATTTCAAAACCGCCCCAATCCCTTCAACGGCACAACCACCATCGGCTTTATCCTGCCGGATGCCTGCGAAGCGCAACTGCGCATATTCGACGTGTCGGGACGACTGTTAATGGAACGCGTTGCGCAGTACCCGGCCGGTAAACAGGAGGAAGTGTTTGACTTGACAGGGTTTACGGGCGTGTTGTACTACGAACTGGTGACATCGTTCGGTACCCTGGGCAAGCGAATGCTGTTGACGGGGAAATAATAGGGTTCTCCGTTCCTGGAAACCGTCCCTTAAGGGCTTTCAGACGGTTTTTTAGTGGTGGCACACGGGTATTTCCTTCCTGTTTTCTGCGGAAAACAGGAAGGAAATACCCGTGTGCCACCACTTGGCGAGCTCATTTCCCGGATTTTCATTTGGACTAACAAAGAGCTGCCTTCCTTGACAACGGCCTTTTTACTTCACCGCGCCGTTTTCCCGGTTCACTTCAAACCGCCGGGCATTTCACTGTTTTTCGCTGGCCAATAAGTGTCTGCAGGCTGTAAATTGGGTCTGTTCATTGGATAGTAATAGCCCGATACCGCAAACAGGGTGCTGAAAGTAGTTGGTTACTGGGCAGGCGTGTGTGCGGCGACGCGCGGCGTCTGCCTGATTTTCTTCACTATAATTGTTGAGCCATGTCAGGGAAAAATATAAAGACAACCAAGCATTCCGGCGATCCCGCCGTTTGGTGGAATATGCTTCCGGCCTGTTGGAAAATGGCATTTAACGAAGCGATACTGGGCAGGGAGGCTACCGAAAAGTCGCCCTCTGAAGATGCCTTGAAAAGTCTGCAAAACATCAGCGTATTGCGCTTTTCCGGGCCGCGCGCACCATTTCCGAATATGGGTTTTGAACTGTCCGACCTCGCAGGACTGGAGCAACTGACCCGGCTTGAAATTCTGATAGTCACCTACCAGCAACTGGTCTCCCTGAAGGGAATTGAACGGCTTACGGGCCTTAAGGCGCTTTACCTGTACAACAACAGTATTGAAGACCTGAGTGGTCTTGAAAAACTGGACGACCTGGAAGAACTGTATATCCAGAACAACAATATCTCCTCGCTGGAGCCCATCCGGCACCTCCGCAGCCTGCGTGTATTGTACTGCTCCGGCAATGCCCTGACCACCCTTGGGGGACTCACCACCGCGCACAACAAAACCCTGCGCAAATTCCAGTGCCTGCCCAACGAATACCTGCCGGACTATGAGCTGGTCCGTGTGAAAAAAAGCCTTGGTATTCGCTGTCTGGGAGGGTAGGGGACACCGAATATTTTTGTCGGACCGGGTTGCTGTATCTGTCTTTTATTTTGCGGGTTGAAGAAGCCATTTGGCGTAGGAAAGCGCCGCCGAAAATTATCCTGATTCCATCGCATTGAAAAATTTCACACGAAGTATAAAGCGTGTAAAAATATTGTTATGTTTAAGTGTTGTAAAAATAGATGTTTTAAGGTGTTCTTTTTCGACGAAAGTAAACAAGAGTAATAGTCTGATAATCAGGATATAATTTCAAGCCACCCTTTAACATGGAAAACTTAATACAGTCGAATTTGCCCTAAATCAACACCTTGGCTATATGTTTGCAGCCTATTTCAGTATTTTAATCGCATAATAAAACCTCATATGGGTGAAGAATAATCTTGAGTGTATTGCAGCGCAATACACCCTTCTTCTACGTTACCGCTATTCTGTCGCGCCATATTCATTTGTCCTATATATTCCGATCGTCTGGTCACGACCAACAACCAATCGGTTCTTTATGCCGATACTTACATATACTTTATTTTAATCCATATCTCTGAAAGTTTAATTAGGTTTCCATGTTTATACATATACTTTCATATGTATTCTTTTGCTTGCTTTCTATTGCCCTGCTTGCAAGGGCCCGACACCTCCTGTGGTGCAAGCAATTGAAAACTTCCGCAATATTTTCAGACCATGCAATGCACCGTTTCTCTACCTCGGGCGAAACGGCATCCATATTCACAATCATGTCGAGCAGCCTGTCCCGCCGGGTCAAGGTGCAGATTTTGACTATTCAGACGGGTTTTTCCTGATGGAATAGTGCTCAATTGTTTGTTGAATAACCTGATGATTTGATCATTCAATTTTCCTTTTTCTGTTTTATCCATCCCCATTGGTTATGAAAAATAACTTTTACGCAATGTTTTTTGTGAAAAGCACCCAATCCCCAATTTCGGGATTGTTGATTGCCGCAATTTTCACCGTGGTGCTGTCCTCAGAGGTGCAGGCACAATGCGTTTTGCTGAATGATAACTTTAATTCAAATCCGGTATTGGCAGCAGTCAATACCGATGGAGCCTGGTATCCTGATCGTTTCAGGCCTGCAGGATTTGCGATGGACAATTTAGGCGGAGAAAACGTCCTGAAAATATCCATTGACGGTATAAACGACGGTGCTTTAAACCGTCCCGGCGGCCAGCAGGGAACCTTTTACAATACGCAGGGGCGTAAGTTCAACCAATGTGGCAAGTGTGTTACACTAATGCGGGGCGATATCTATATTCCTGCAGACTGGGCGACCAAACATCGCCGCACAGATATGTGGGCGACCGCTTTTAATAACGTAGATGCAGTTTCAAATTATCCGATCATCGGCTTTGCCAATGTGGACGGCTCAAGCCCGACACTAAGGTATTGGGATGAATCTGTCCCCATGGGTGGCGCCTGGGTTAATGTAGCCGGCCTCGTGTATGACACCTGGATTACGCTCGAATTTGCTATTTCCGGAACCGATATTGTATACAAAGTGAATGGTTCCACTGTTGGCACAGTTCCGGCCACGGGTTCCGTATATTTCGGCAATATCATCATGCAGGCATATAACTTTAACGATCCTGCGCTCCCGCTGGCCAACCAAAGTACCGACTCCTATGATGCGTATTGGGATAACCTGTACACTTCAGGAAATACCGGTGCGAATATTGTGCTGAATACCACTACGCTGGAGTCATTCTGCTCTTTGCAGGAAGCAATTAATGATGCCGGCACCCTGGCCGGACATACCCTTCAACTGGAGGGGAACCTTACCGAGGATATTATCTCGCTCAACAAAGCCCTGACCATTGACGGCAATGGTAAAACCCTTACCTCAACTTCTATAAATTACGGCATCGAGGTGTCTGTGGCGGGCGCCACAATCCAGGACCTGACTGTGGAAACGGCTGGTACCTTTGGTATCCATTCGACTTGCGGGTCAGACAATCTCACGCTCACCAATGTAACTGTAGACAATTGCGGTGGCACAGGTATCGCACTGAACGGCTCCGACAATTGTGTGCTCACCAATATTACCTCCACCAATAATGGTGGTAACGGCGTCTCAATAACCAATTGCGACAACCTTTCGATCAATGGTATTACTACCAGCGGGAACGCTTTTGGGGGCGGCTTCAATGCCGGCATCGGTCTGTTTACCAGCAGCAGTACTTGCCCGCCCGCAGGCATCAACGGGTTTTCGCTCACCGGCACTATAAGTATCGCTGAAGACGTAAAGGTTTATGCCCAGAAAGAAAATGCGGCTGATGTGATTACCGGCCTGAGCGGCAGCTCAATTGCCTGGGCTGTAGGAACCAGTGCCACCGATCGCTCTTACTGGCCTGACAAAACAACGGCTTACGCCGTCGTAGATGCCTTGTTTGAACCACCCTACAGCTTGCCCAACACAACCGTGTTTGTGGAGGAAGTAGCTACCGGCAATCTTTATGTCGACGACGATCCCAACGGCGATGCCTCGCCAGCAATGTCAATCCAGACGGCCATCAATTTTGCGGCTTCGGGCAAGACCGTCTTCGTTGAAGACGGTATCTTTAATGAAAGAATAACCGTCACTAAATCGCTGACTATCGACGGCAACGGCATGGCATCCTCTGTACTGTATGGTACAGGTCTTCCGGCAGGCGCCAGCGGTATTACCATCAGCAGCGGTATTACCAATGTCACCATCCAGGATCTTGGCGTGACTGCCTTTACCGGCAGTTCTCCGAACAGCACCGGAGGTATATACGCTGTCGGCGGCAACAATAACCTGACGCTCAAACACCTGGACGTGAGCAATAACCCCAGTTGCTCCGGTATTTACATCGAGGGCAACGCAGGTATCAGCGATGTTATGATCGACGACGTCAAATCACACGGGCACGGTAGCGGCGCCCGGGGCATCGTCATCTGGAACGGCCTGAAGAGTAACATCACCATTCAGAATTGTGAAGTGTACAGCAATAACTGCTGTGGCATCGAACTTCAGGATGGTACTGCTACAGGCGTCACGCTGTTCAACAACAATGTTCATGACAATGCCGACAGCGGTATCAGCCCCATTGGGTTGACCGGACCGGGGGCCAACCTGATCGATATGAATACGGTCACCAACAATGGCCGTTTTGGAATTGAAATCAAACTGCCTAACGGCTCGGGGGCCACTTCAGGCCCGGGCAGCATTGTTGTTCAAAACAATACGGTCACCCGTACCGTGACTATTGTCCCCGAATTACGTGATATCGCCGGTATTTCGGTATACCGCCGCGGATTTGTCATCGGAAACAACAATGTCAATATTCCTACGGGCGTGGTGGTACAGAACAACACGGTATCGGGCTACACGCAGCCAAGCAGCAGCGATGGCTTTGGTATCGTCATTGAGGGTACCAATCACACGGTAAGCGGCAATATTGTGTCGGGAAACAATGTAGGTATACAACAGCAGGCGGGACACCTGCCTTATGTTGAAAACACCGGTACAGACGGTGACCAAAGCAACCTGGCCGACCTGTATTTCGGACGTGGCAACGCACCGTTTACTTGCGGCAATACCATCAGCGGTAACACCTTGAGCAGTAATACGGTCAATACCCGCGACGTAGGTGCTGCCGTGAACACCCTGGCCGGCGTCGTAAAAAATACGAATACCGGCGAGACATTCTGCTCGATTCAGGGGGCGAATGACGACTCCAATACGCTCAACGGGCACTCGATCGAAGTATCGGCGGGTACCTATGTGGAGAATATAGCTATTACCAAATCACTCAACATTCTCGGCCCAAATGCAGCCATCGACCCTAATACGGGTATCCGTGTAACGGAGGCTATTGTTAAACCGGCCGTCATAGCACTCGAACCTGTAACAACCGGTGCCATTTTCCGTCTTGGAACTACCAGCCATATCGATGTGACCATCAAGGGTCTGACCATCGACGGCAGCAACCCTGCCCTGGGTGCGGGCCGTACCCTGAACGGCGTTGCTGTTCACACCGGCGCAGGCATAGTGAACAGTATCGGCTCCTTCGATGTCAATCCCGGTGGTCGTGATGTTAAAATGACCATTCAAAATAACATCATCAAAAACCTGGAGCGCTACGGTGTGCTGGCCGACGGGGTCACACCGGCAGTGGCACTGGCCGGCACCGATGTCAGCCACAATAAAATCGACAACCTGCCTTCGGGTAACAACTTTGGCGGAGGCCGCGGCCGCGCCATCGCTTTTGAAGAAAACCATTACGGCAGCGCAACCTATAACGTCATTAGCCGGGTAAATGTCGGCTGGCAGGACGATAACTATTATCTCGCTTCGCCAGGTGCAGGTACGGTAGTGGACAACAATACCATTTCGACCTACCATCGCGGTATCTTCCATAACCTGCAATATTCAAACGCAACGGACGCCACTATCTCAAACAACAATATTTCGGTAGAGACAAGCGGCGACTTCCCGGCATCTACGACCAATTTCGGGGTGGAACTCGCCTCCATCCAGAGTGCTGTGGGTGCGACCGTGACCAACAATAACTCTACGGGAAATACCTACGGCATTTTGCTATGGAACCTGCCGACATCCACAAATATCAATGTGTCGGGCGGTACCTTGTCCGGTAACCAATACGGCGTAATGGCTACCAGCAACGATCCCCAGTTTGGTGCGGCTGCAGCCAGTAACAGTACGGTCAGCGGATTGAATATTACCGGTTCTACAGTAGCCGGTATCGCCGTCGATAACTCGTCGAACATCGCTGCCGTGAACCTGACAATCAAAGACGATTGTGAAATTGTTGGTACGGGCCAGTTGCTCACCGGCATTTCCGTACTCGGCGCCAATGCACATGCCACTGTACAAGACAACGATGCATCCATTCATGGTTTCGCCATCGGCATCGATGTGGACGGTGGTTCCGCTACGATAACAAACAACCATATCTATGATAACGGCATCGGCGTACGTTTTACCAATGCAGGCGCCGGTACGGTTAATGACCTCAATAACTTCGACGGCGGCGGCGATCCCGACAATGGTGTCGATATCCAGGCCACCGCATCGGCTGGCATCGTGACTGCCACGCCGAACAATTCATTCGCAGGGGATACCTATGGCATTGAAAACCTCAGCGCAACGGATATAGATGCATCTAACTGCTACTGGGAATCAGCCACCGGCCCCGGTCCGGTTGCTTTGGGTAGCGGTACGCCTATTACAACCAAAGTGATATACTGCCCGTGGCTGAATGCAGCCCCTCCGGGCGGCATAGCAGTTGGGCGTGTCCACAATACCAACACCGGACTCGATTTTTGTACAATCCAGGAGGCTATCGACGATGCGGCTACAATTAACGGACATATCATTACCGTTGACCCCGGCACGTATAACGAGCAGGTACTGGTAAACAAGGAGTTAACGATAAAGAGGGCGACGGCGACGAAGCCGGTGATTGATTTCACGGGCACGCCCGGCCTTGCAAGCGGCAAATTGACGCTGTTCGAGATCACGTCGCCCAACGTGACGATAGAGGGCCTTGATTTCGAAGTGGATGTGACGAAGGTCGGCAGCGCGATACTGGCGAGTTCGGCGACGTTGAACAACCTGACGATCAAGGACAACGATATCAACCCATACCGTTCGGGTGCGGGCACGGTATCGTACAGTCTGCGCAATGCCATCAGCATCAACCACGGCGTATACCGGATCAACAGTGTTAACCCGACGATATTGGTACAGAACAATACGGTAAGTTACAACCTTGGCGTCGACGTTATGGCAGGCACCTCTGACGATGCGGGCTTCCGCGCGGGTGTGGCGACAGACGAGGGCGGTGGCACTATTACGCAGAATACGCTTCAGACGATCAACCACGATGTGATAGTTCGTTTTTCGGGCAATGCAGGGGGAGCAAGCATCACGAACAACAACCTGAACGGCGGGGGAATAGAACTGGCGGACCAGAATGCCGCGGCAGGAACGTTCACGGTTTCCAATAACATATTTACGTACGGCCCGGTAAATGATCCGGCAGTAGGCTTGCTTCGGATCAAGGATAACTACAACAGCATTCCGCACGTCATATCTTCGAATACATTCAATTACGACGGCTGGGCGGTATCGCTGGAGAACATGAACAGCATAACGCTGGATGGCAACACGTTCACATCGTCGTCGCCCACGGCCCATGCCGTGGTTGTCAACACGAAGGCGATCGTGAGCCTGTCGAACAGCATCGTACAGGTACCGATAGCGGCCACGCTGACGAACAACAACTTTAACGGGACGGGTACTGCACTGACGTTCCAGAACCACGACAGCGACAATGATTCCTATGGAACGATCACGCTGGGCAGTGTGGGCAATGAGAACAACTTTGCCTCCACACTCGGTTCGTTTATCCGTTTTGACGACCAAACGGGCGCCTCAAACGGTTCGACGTTCCCGAACTATAATGCCATAATCGGAGCAGGTGCACCGGCCATTACGACCATGGCTTGCTGGGACCAGAACATTGATATACAGAACAATAAATTCGATGTTGGGTCAGGATTGCAATTGCCCGCTGCAATGAATTTTGCGCAGCGGACGGCATTGGAGGCCGGGTTGTACCACAAGCCGGATGCCTCGTGCACCGGGCTGCTGATTTATATCTACCCGGTACACAACCTGACACAGAACACCTACTACCTGACCATTCAAAGTGCGATAAATGCCGCCAATGCGAATGACGTCATCGAGTGTTCAGAATATACCTATAACGAAAGGGTGACGATCAACAAGTCCCTTACCCTCCAGGGTGTAAATGAAACGAACTGTGTAATCACCGGCACAGGTCTTGCCGGGACAGGCAAGGGAATAACCATAAATAATGGCATAACCGGGGTTACGATTCAGTACCTGACGGTTCAGAATTTTGCGGGAGCAGGTGGCAATACGGATGGCGGGATCTATGCCGTAGGAGGGAACAACAACCTGAATGTCAACCATGTAACGATACAGAACAACGTGGGTGGCAGCGGCTTTTATGCGAACGGTCCGGTGAATAACGTGACACTGGATTACGTGACATCGTCGGGTCATACCGTGGGCGCTCGTGGTATTGTGATCTGGAACGGGTTAAAAGAGAACATAACGATCACGAACTGCCATGTATTCGGCAACAATTGCTGTGGCATCGAGTTGCAGGATGGAACGGCCTCTGGCGTGACGATGACGAACAATAACGTCCACGACAATGGAGATAACGGCATAGGCATAGTAGGCCTTCAGGGCCCCGGAGCAAACCTGGTTTCGACCAACACACTTTTAAATAACGGACGATTTGGCATTGAGATAAAGAATCCGAACGGATCGGGCGCCAACGCCGGAGCGGGCAGTGTTGTGGTTGACAATAATATGGTAACAAGGAATGTAGCGATCGCAGACCTTCGGGACATAGCGGGCATAGCGGTTTTCCGCAGGGGAGTATTGGCGGGCAATGTAGATGTACCGAATGGGGTAGTGGTAAGCAATAATACGGTTACCGGCTATACGCAGCCCAGCACAAGCGAAGGCTTCGGCATAGTGGTGGAAGGTACGAACCATACGGTATCCGGCAATACGGTTAATGGCAATGATGTGGGTATCCAGCGCCAGGCAGGCCACCTGCCCTATCCCGGAGATGGCGATCAAAACAATGTAGCGGACACCTATTTTGGCCGCGGCAACTCGCCGGTCACCTGTGGCGTCACATTAACGGGCAATATATTGAGCAACACGATAGACACGCGTGACGTGCCGTTGAGCATTGGCACGGGTGGCTATGTGGTGAATACAACGAGCCTGAAAACATTCTGCTCGATCCAGGCGGCGGTCAACGACGCGGCGACTCTGGCGGGCCATACGCTGGAGGTCTATCCCGGCACGTATAACGAACAGGTACTGGTAAACAAGGAGTTAACGATAAAGAGGGCGACGGCGACGAAGCCGGTGATTGATTTCACGGGCACGCCCGGCCTTGCAAGCGGCAAATTGACGCTGTTCGAGATCACGTCGCCCAACGTGACGATAGAGGGCCTTGATTTCGAAGTGGATGTGACGAAGGTCGGCAGCGCGATACTGGCGAGTTCGGCGACGTTGAACAACCTGACGATCAAGGACAACGATATCAACCCATACCGTTCGGGTGCGGGCACGGTATCGTACAGTCTGCGCAATGCCATCAGCATCAACCACGGCGTATACCGGATCAACAGTGTTAACCCGACGATATTGGTACAGAACAATACGGTAAGTTACAACCTTGGCGTCGACGTTATGGCAGGCACCTCTGACGATGCGGGCTTCCGCGCGGGTGTGGCGACAGACGAGGGCGGTGGCACTATTACGCAGAATACGCTTCAGACGATCAACCACGATGTGATAGTTCGTTTTTCGGGCAATGCAGGGGGAGCAAGCATCACGAACAACAACCTGAACGGCGGGGGAATAGAACTGGCGGACCAGAATGCCGCGGCAGGAACGTTCACGGTTTCCAATAACATATTTACGTACGGCCCGGTAAATGATCCGGCAGTAGGCTTGCTTCGGATCAAGGATAACTACAACAGCATTCCGCACGTCATATCTTCGAATACATTCAATTACGACGGCTGGGCGGTATCGCTGGAGAACATGAACAGCATAACGCTGGATGGCAACACGTTCACATCGTCGTCGCCCACGGCCCATGCCGTGGTTGTCAACACGAAGGCGATCGTGAGCCTGTCGAACAGCATCGTACAGGTACCGATAGCGGCCACGCTGACGAACAACAACTTTAACGGGACGGGTACTGCACTGACGTTCCAGAACCACGACAGCGACAATGATTCCTATGGAACGATCACGCTGGGCAGTGTGGGCAATGAGAACAATTTTGCCTCCACACTCGGTTCGTTTATCCATCTGGACAATGAATCAGGCCCTTCAAATGGTACCGTTTTCCCCAATTATAATGCTATAATCGGAGCAGGCGCATCGGCCATTACCACCAAAGAAGCCTGGATGACAAATCTGGATGCCTCCAATAACAAATTCGATGTGGGAAGTGGTCTGGAATTGCCCTCGGCCATGACCCTGACCGGCTTGTATACGCTCGAAGACAAAATCCGGCACGCTATCGATGATGCTGCAACAGGTTTTGTCACCGCAGTAGCAACCAAAGCCTATGTCACACCAAACAGTTTTGTGACACCGCCCAACACTACTCCGTCCATTCAACGCGGCATTGATATTGTTCCGGGGGGAGGTACGGTGCATATCCAGGGTGGCACAAACTACACCGGCGGCGCAGACGGTACCTCCAAGGATGTAAGACTGGTACCTGGCGCCAGTCCGGCCTGTGTGACGATCGCCGGAAACCTGACGCTTAATGCCGGAGATTTCCTTGATATGGAAATCAACGGCACGACGGCATGCGCCGACTATGATCAGTTTACTGTAAACGGCACGGTAACGCTTGGCGACGCCACGCTGACCCTGACGCTGGGTTATACCCCGACGATAGGTGACCAGATCACAATTATTGACAACGACGGCATAGATGCGGTATCCGGAATATTCGCCCAGGGGTACTCGATCACTGTAGGTGGCCATACCTTCGATATCAACTATGCAGGGGGCGACGGCAACGATGTAGTCCTGACCAAATGTTCCGGCAGTGTGCTTAATTCAAGTACCGGGAAACTATTCTGCTCTATTCAGGATGCCATAGACGATCCGACTACGGTCAATGGCAATACTATTGTAGTATCTGCGGGAACATACAATGAAAATATCGTCATAAACAAGGCACTGAACTTGGTATGCGCCAACACAGACGTACCATGCACAGGTGTTCGTGCGCCGGAAAGTGTGATTACCGGCACTTTGGCCAGCGGCACGGCTACCGTCACTATCGCGGCGGACAATGTCAACATAAACGGCTTTACCATAACCAATCCGCTTGGATCCTATGGTATTTGGACGCAAGGCAGGAATAATCTCGATATCAAGAACAATATAATTACAGATATCGGAAACAGTTCCAGTGGCTCCGGAGCCTCCTATGGCGTTGCCATAAAGATGGGCAGTGCGGCCAATATGGATGATATCATCGTATTGGGCAACTGCGTAAGTGACATTCGCGGCGGTGAAAACACCTCTCTTTCCGGGGCTGCTGCGAAAAGTAACAATGGAAGCGGCGTTGGTATTGGCGCGGGATTTTCCGATGCGGCTTTCGATATAACGAACCTGACGATAACCGGGAATACGATAAATAATATCTCTGCATGCGACAATGATTTCAGCGACGGCGGAAAAGGTGCTTATGGCGTACTGATCAACGTAGGCGCAAGCGCAACGGTAGGTAAAGCGGTGAGCCCGCTGGTTCAGAATAATGACATCACCAATCTCGCAGGGCATTGGTCGCATGGTGTGGGCCTTGAAGGCGAAACGCCCGGCGCCATGATATTGAACAACTACGTCAATAATCTTACAGATACGAAAGGAAATACAGACGCTATCGGTGTGTTGCTGGAAGATAATGACGGCGCTGCTACTGTGGAAATTCACAATAACAGCTTCACAAATATGGCACTGGCCATCAAGAATTTGATGGCCCCAACCGTGGATGCCATGTGTAACTGGTACGGCACTGCCAATGCTGTGACTATCGCTGGCTTGATTTCCGGGAATGTAACCTACTCCTCCTACCTGACCAGCGGTACGGATGGAAGCGCGGCTACTGGCTTCCAGCCTTCCGGCGCTTGCGACGGTACGCCGGTAATGATCACCTCGGCAGTTCAATCTCCGCAACTTTGTGCCAGCCTCGGTTCCATCGAGGTGAGCTACACAGGCGGTACGGGTCCTTATGATATCGCCTGGTCGGGCGCCGGAAGCGGCTCTGCGATAGGCGTTTCCAATCCATATACGATTACCGGACTTGCAGCCGGCATGTACGACATTACAGTTACCGATACTTACGGCTCGACCGGCACGGGAAGTGCCACGGTGCTGTATCATCCGGTGACGAACGTAACACAATCGACAACACATGCGACAATTCAGGATGCCATCGATGCGGCTACGACCGGCGATGCCATTTCAGTTTGCGCGGGCACTTACGTTGAAAATATTGTCGTCAACGAAGAAGTCAGCATAACAGGCGCGGGCCAGGCCTCGACCTTTATTCTGCCGGCAGTTTCCGGTCCGGGGTGCACCAGTGGCGGCGGTTCCATTTGTCCGGGCGGCAGCAATGTTGTCCTCATACAGGCCAACAATGTCAGCATTCAGCAGTTGACAATTGACGGCGACAACCCCGGTCTGACCAGCGGCGTCGTTGTCGGTGGTGCTGATTTGGATGCCCGCAACGGTATTATTACCGACCATACGATGGGTGTTTACAACAACCTGTTCGTGGATAACGTGACCGTGAAGAACATATTCCTGCGCGGCATTTATGCTTCCTCCGGTGGAACTTTCACGTTCAGCAACAATACAGTGGACAACGTCCAGGGCGATCCCGGGTCGATAGCCATGTTTAACTTCGGTGGCGCCGGTCAGTTTACCGGCAACATGGTGAGCAATGCCAATGATGGTATCGCTTCCAACTGGTCTAAAGGTTCTACCTATTCCGGCAATACCGTGACCGGTTCGGGCAGTGGTATCCACACCGATAACAACGGCGGCAGCGGCGGCGTCGGGGATGTAATTCAAAACAATACCGTATCGAATAGTACGGCTGGCGGTTACGGTATTTGGGTGTTTGCTCCCTACGTACAGGTGCAGGTTTTGGAAAATACCATCAACAATGTGGATGTGGGTCTGGCCAACGCCGGCCAGTTTGCTGCTGTGACAACCCTGTTCCAACGCAATACGGTAGACGGCATGAACAAGCCCAACAGCACGGGGGTTTATCAAACCACAAGCCTGTTCGGATTTGGCTTCGCCAATGTGTCTGGTCTGTATGAAAACAACTTTATACAAAACAACACCGACGCGTTTTACCCCGAATATCATACCGGGAATACAAACACGATCACGGCGAACAACAACGCCATAACCGGCAATACCAATGGCGTAACACTTGCACCTATGGGAGGTACCCTGGTCGAGGATTTCACCTGTAACTGGTGGGGTTCATCATCTGCCGCGACCGTCGCTTCCAATGCGGCTGGCAGCGCCAATTTTACCTCCTGGCTTATAAATGGTACGGACGACCAGCCGGGCACGCCGGGATTCCAGCCTGTAGCCCTGGCTTGCGACGGTACGCCGGTGATGATCACCTCGGCAGTTCAATCTCCGCAACTTTGTGCCGGCCTCGGTTCTATTGAGGTGAGCTACACAGGCGGTACGGGTCCCTATGATATTGCCTGGTCGGGCGCCGGAAGCGGCTCTGCAATGGGTGTTTCCAATCCATATACAATTACCGGTCTTGCAGCCGGCATGTACGACATTACAGTTACCGATACTTACGGCTCGACCGGCACGGGAAGTGCCACGGTGCTGTACCACCCGGTGACAAACGTAACGCTGGCAACAACATACGCAACGATTCAGGAAGCCATCAATGCGGCCAGTGCCGGTAATGTGATTGCTGTGTGTGCAGGTACGTACACGGAAAATCTGACTGTAAACAAGGCATTGACCATCAATGGTCCGAACGTGGGTATTCCGGGCACTGGCGTCAGGGTTCCGGAAGCCATCCTTTCGAATTGTAATATGGACATTACCGCCGCAGGTCTTGTAATACTGGACGGTTTCCATGTCTATCAGACGGACAACAATACCGATGTGATTTTGATTTCCGGCGGCACGGCAGCGACCATTCAAAATAATATTCTCGAAAGAGTGGGCGCATTGCCCGGCCAATTCGTCCGAGCGATCACCACTTCTGCCGGTGCAGGTGTAAAAACCATTCAGGACAACCTGTTTACGGGTGATTTGTCCGGTGGACTGTTCAGCGGTCACAAAACCTGGCAAAGCGGCATTTATGTAAACGGCGCTGCCAGTACCGTCAATATTTTGAATAATACCTTTGAAAACTGCCGCACGGGCATCAACCTGGACGATTTCAATGCCGGTATTTCGCTGGTTGGTAACACATTCGACAACAACGGCACACACCTGTCCTTCGGCGGCACAGTGCCTACCACAGGTTCTTATGTACTGGGCGCTAATGACTTTAAAATTCCCGGCGATGCGTTTGTAAACCTGAGCAATGTTGCCACAACATTCCGCCTCGACATTACAAGCAGTACATTTATTGGTACGTCTTTCAGCGCCCTTCCCCTGGCAACGCTGTATGGCATTGAGGCTGGCATGTACCACCGCGGAAGGAGCGGCAAAAATGGTCTGGTGACTTACGTGGCCAACAACCAGTACGTCATAACCCTGAACCCAAGTATTCAGGCTGCCGTGGATTACGGCAATCCGGGTCATATCATCAATGTGGCGAATGTGACCACGCCGGTTCCAATTGCCAGCTATCCTGTACCGGCGGGCGGCATCGATATCACCAAGAGCCTGACGATTCAGGGAGCCGGCTGCGGCAATACGATTGTTGATGGCGGCGGAACTGCCCTGAATGGCTTCAAAATTGAATCCGGTATTACAGATGTAACCATTCGGGACCTTACCGTTCAGAATACGAACGGCGGATCAAACGATGCAGGCATCCGCGCCCTGACGAATTGCGATAACCTGTTGATTGAAAACGTTTGTATCGTCAATACACCCGGTAGAGGCGGTATTTATGCCGACGGCCCGGTGGATGGCGTAACCATCGACAATTGTGAAGTATCCGGCTCCGGTGTCAACGGACGCGGTATTGTGATCTGGAACGGGTTCAAGGAGAATATTGTGATTACAAACAATAATGTCCACGACATCAGCGGTTGTTGCGGCATCGAACTGCAGGATGGTAATGCATCTGCAGTGACGATGACGGGCAATACTGTAATGAATGTGGAAGACAGCGGGATGAGTGCCGTTGGACTGAATGAGAGTACTGGCCCGAACCTGATCGGTTCGAATATCATTACCAATACAGGCCGGTTCGGGATTGAAATAAAAAACCCGAACGGAAATGGCAATACAACCATCACCAATAATATGGTGACAGGCCCTACTACTACGCCAACAAGTGCAACCAATAAACTGAAAGACTTCGCCGGTATCGCCGTGTTCCGGCGCAGTGTTGGCCCGGGCAATGTAAACGTCCCAACTGGCGTAAACGTCACCAACAATACGATTTCCAACTATGTGCAAGGAAGTAACAGCGATGGTTTTGGTATCGTCATTGAAGGTACGAACCATACCGTTACAGGCAACAATGTCAGCGGTTGCGATGTAGGCATTCAACAGCAAGCCGGTCATACGCCTTATCCGGGTGATGGAAACGATGCCAATCTCGCCGATCAGTATTTTGGTCGCGGCAACACGCCAATTACCTGTGGTAACACCGTGAGTGGCAACACCCTGAGTAATACTGTTGATACCCGCAATGTAGGCCCGGCCGGTGGCGGTTCTATCGTTAATATCGATTCGGACAGCACCTTCTGCTCCATTCAGGCTGCCATCAACGATGCCGAAACCCTGAACGGACATACGCTGGAAGTCGATCCCGGCACCTACAACGAAAATGTGACGGTCAACAAGGAACTGACCATCACCGGCGCAGGCAAAGGCAGCGACCCTGCGACGAATACGGTGCTGACGCCGTCGTCGGCCTGCTCGGGAGCCGGCTTTACGGTTTCGGCAGCCAATGTCACACTGCAAGGTATGTATGTGACCAACTATCAGGATGCTGTGGTGCTAAGTGGTGTCTCCAGTCCGACACTCAATAACCTGGCATTGATCGATTATTGCAGGTATGGTGTAAACCTTTCTGGCAATAATGGCAACGTGAGTATCACGCAAACCGACATTCAACGGACCACTCCACTGGCAAGCACAGTAGGTATCCGCGCGGGCACTGCCAATGCAGTAAACGGAATGACGATAGATGCCTGTACGATCAACGGTAACACGCAGGGTATGGCAATATTCCAGGCGACCACGCCTGTTGCATTCGACAACATCATGATCAAGAACAGCACTATCAGCAATAACACGCAGAAAGGGTTGTATTTTGAGAAGTTGAGCAATGCCCTCTTGGAGAACCTTACCATGGACAATAATGGTACGGATGCCGCTTATGGATTCAACAACGGTATCGACATTAACCTGAAGTACGACGATTATGCCAATATTACGATCAAGGATTGCGACATCACCAACTCTGGCGTTACCGGTACGGCTGTTGACCCGGAGAACCCTGCTGCTGTTGCCATCAAAGCGCGGGATGATTCACCGTCTTACAACGGCAACCCGGCAACGCTCGACAATGTCCTGATCAAAAACAACCGCATCACCGGTCCGCAAAACGGTATCCGTTTCGGCGAATTTGGCAAATCAAATGCCACACCGACCAACGTGACGCTGGAAGGCAACGACCTGAGTTTTGCTTTTGCCAACAAGGCTGTTATCAGTCGCATTAACGCCAATATCAACCTGTTGTGCAACTGGCATGGATCAACCGACCTGGTGACGATCTGGAGCAAACTGACCCAGGCAAGCAGCGGCCAACTGGTGCTGAACAGCATTCTGAACAGCGGTGGCGATGGCAATGTAGCCGTCGGCTTCCAGCCATCCGGCACCTGCGAATGTGCTTCGGGGAACCTGGTGACAAATACCAATACGGCGGAGACCTTCTGTACGATCCAGGCGGCAATCGATGATGCGGATACCCAAAACGGCGACATCATCGTTGTGGGCCCGGGTACTTATGTGGAGAATATCCTGGTACACAAGGAGGTGAAACTGCGCGGTAACAACTACGGCATCAACCCGAACACGAGTGTCCGGGCAGCGGAGTCCATCATCATACCGGCTACCTCCGACCCCGACCCGAACAGCCTGACGGCGGTCAATATCATGTACCTGACCGCTGCTGCTTCCAACAGTGAAATCGACGGTTTTACCTTCGATGGAGATAACCCTGTCCTGACGAGTACCGTGAATATAAACGGAGCAAATATTGATGCAATTGAAGCACTCAGTGCATACGACGGTACCGGGGGCCTCACCGTCAGCAACAATATTGTAAAAAATCTGAGCTATGCAGGCATGGATTTTTACAACTACTTCAACGGTGGCGCCGTCACGACAGACAATTACATTACGAACAATAAACTGGACAACATTTTGCCGAGTGAATACGGCATTGGTATTCTGATTTACAATAACTTCTATGCTGATATATCGAACAACGTAATGACCCGGGTGCGGGTGGGCGTACAAACGGGTAATTTCTACCTGGCCAATACCGGTTCGACGCAATCGATCAGCGATAACGACATTGAATCTTCCAGAAGAGGGCTTTTCTATAACCTCATGTATGGCTCGGCTTCCGCTTTCAATGTCAACAATAACACCTTTACTACCTATGCCGGTGCGCTCAATAACGAAGGTATTGCGCTGAGTTCCATAGGCGGTACCGTAGGCGTCAATGTGAACAACAACGATGTAGACGGTGCATTTGCGGGTATCGACTTCTGGAACTGTGAGAGTACCAACACGGTGACGGTCAACGGAGGTAACCTGACGAACTGCCAGTATGGGGTGTTCGCCAATAATTATGATGGCTATACTTCCAATGCCAATACCGGAACTGTGGCAATAAGCGGCGTAAATATTACGGGATCTACCATCGCCGGCGTTTATGTAAAAGACAATGTACTCAATAGCAATAACGCCGATATTACCCTGATTATCAAGGATGATTGCGAAATCGTCGGTACCGGACAGACCTTGACGGGTATTCTTGTGGAAGGCCCTGACGCCCACGCCACTGTGCAGTACAACGATGCATCCATTCACGGCTTTGCTATCGGTATCGACGTCAACGCCGGCTCGGCAACGATCAACAACAACCATATCTACGACAACGGTATTGGTGTTAGATTCGTCAATGCCGGTACAGGTGATGTAAATACCAACAAGTTCTTCGATGCCCTGCCGAACGGTACGGATATTCAGGCGGAAAGTGACGCGGGTACGGTAACGGCAACGCCGAATAACTGGTTTGCCGGATCGACTTTTGGTGTGGAAAATCTCAGCGCGGCAACCATCGATGCTACATTGAACTACTGGAATGACGCTTCAGGCCCCGGCGTAGTCGGTCCTGGTAGCGGCGCAAAAGTCACCGGCATGGTGGACTATTGCCCCTGGCTGGATGATATTCCCACGGCTTTCGGCGGAACACCCATGAGCACCTCGCCGGCAATAACCATTCTGGTAACGGAAACAAGTGGTACGATAAACGATGACGGAACAATCTGCGTCGGTGATGATGCCACCCTGGATGCTACCAGTGCCGGTGCTACCGCTTATTTGTGGGCGCCGGGTGGAGAGGTTACTCCAAGTATCATGGTTTCGCCGGGCAGCAACACACTCTACAGCGTAACCGTCACTTTTGCAGGTTGTGCTCCAACGGACGATCAACAGATCATCGTCGATCCGCTGCCCGATGCGACGATTACGGCAGATGCCGTCGCCTGTGGAAATGCTATCGGCCTGATGGCTTCAGTTCCCGATGCGGGGGTAGGAGCAAACTATGTTTGGAGCATTACCAACGGGTCTATCACCGGCGGTGCAGGCACCAACACTATTACCTACGATGCCGGAATGTCTGGCACCATCACGTTTGATGTTACGGTGACCTCACCCGGCAATTGTACCTCCACCGGTACATTGATGACCAATATCGACATGACTGATCCTGCGATCACTTGTGTGAGCAACCTGAACGTTAACACCGATGAAGGTCTGTGTACTGCTCTGGTCAACGGTATTGCTCCGGCAAGTGCCAATGACAACTGTCCTTTCACAATAACCTATACCATTACAGGGGCAGGTGCCACACCGTCTGGCGGCAACAACGACGCCAGCGGCGCCGTATTCAATAAAGGCGTTTCTACTGTTACCTACACCATTACAGACGGTGCCGGAAATATGGATGATTGTGCCTTTACCGTCACCGTTACGGACAACGAGCCGCCCGTTATTACCAGTTGCCCCTCCGATGTCATTCTGGACATCCTCGATCCGCGGGACCCATACGCTACAGGCTGGGCAACGGCAACGGATAACTGCCCGGGTGTTGTCGTTACATACAACGATAATCGCTCCGGCCTGACCGGCTGCAATGCTACGGGTACCATCGTTCGAATCTTTACGGCGACAGATGCGTCCAATAATACCAATACGGTACTATGCCAGCAAACCATCACCGTACAGGACATGACGCCACCGGAGATGACCGTCTGTCCGGCGGATATCACCGTAGATGCGGATCCCGGGCAATGCAGTGCAGTGGTAACGTATACCGACCCGACTGCGATTGACCTGGGATATTTCCAGGGATTTGAAAACGCAAACTATGTAAGCGGCAGTTATGTCAATATCCCGTCGACTGACTGGAATGATTATAACAGCGCCCTGACCCGTGTGCCATCCGGAACTGATGGTATTGTATCAAAAACCGGAGCTGCTCATGCGGTGATCAACTCACTTGCGCCGCCTTCCGGCCAAACCGGAGCATTCAACCGCCTCGGTGGATACCACAGTGTATTTGGTACCGGGTTCCGGTCGTCCCTGGATGTTTATATCGACCTGAGCGATCCGAAAGTGGCTGCCAATACCTACGGTTGGGACTTGTCTACCGCTGCAAGCAAGCAAGACAACAATCACCTGCGTGATTTTATCTTCCACGCAGCAGCCAGTGCGGGACAGGTGAAAATCAGCGCAAGCAACAACAGTAATCCACCGAATCCGCAAATCCAGCCCAATAACTACACCATTCCGGGCACCGGCTGGTATACTTTTGAATGGGTTTTCCGCGACAACAGTGGTGCGCTTGCGGTTGACCTTAATTTGAAAGATGCGGGAGGTACGGTATTATGGACGGAAACGCTGAGCAATCCGGCCGACCTTATCGCAACGATTGTTGGCGGTAACCGCTATATGTGGTTTACTTTCATCAAGGCGGACAAACTGGCCATCGACAACAGCCTTCTGGAACGCAATGCCACGGTTGCCTGTGTACTGCCCAGTGGATCGGCCTTCCCGCTAGGCCTGAACACCGTCACTTGCACTGCGACGGATGCATGCGGCCAAACGGCCGAGTGTATGTTCACTGTAACAGTCGAAGACAACGAGGCGCCAATGGTGACTTGCCCCGCGCCGGATGTAACGATAGACACAGACGGTGGCGCAAATTGCAGCATTATTATTCCCGACTATGTAGATTTGCTGACGCCTACTGATAATTGCCCGGGCATAACGGAAGATCAGGATGTTCCGGCCGGGGCCTACACTGGCGCTTCAGATGGCGATATTATTACCGTACACTACACGGCAACCGATGCTGCCATGAACACCACGACCTGCACGGTCAATATAACGGTGAACGACAACGATGCGCCGCAGGTAGTATGCCCTCCGGCTGATATTACGATCAATACTGATGACGGACTTAGCTGCAGCATTATGATTCCGGATTATGTTGGTACGCTGACACCCACGGATAACTGTTCGGCCATAGTTGAAGCGCAGAGTATTCCGGCAGGCGCCTACTCCACGGGTGTGTCCGATGGCGCAACGATTATCGTAAACTATACGGCTACCGATGGCGCCTCCCCGGCCAACACAACTACCTGCACGGTCAATATAACGGTGAACGACAACGATGCACCGCAGGTAGTATGTCCTCCGGCGGATATTACGATTAATACCGATGACGGGCTCAGCTGCAGCATTATGATCCCGGATTACATCGGTACGCTAACGCCCACGGATAATTGTTCGGCAGTAACCGAGATGCAGGACATCCCCGCAGGGGCTTATTCTACGGGTGTTTCTCATGGTGCTGTTATCACAGTTCATTATACCGCAACTGATGGCGCTTCGCCATCTAATGCCACCACCTGTACAGTAGCAATTACAGTGAACGACGACGACCCGCCAACCGTTACATCGACCAACGGCGATGGTTTTGCAGATATTAAAAACTATACCTGTAACGCTACGTCTCTGAATGTTAATTCGGACCCAAGCACATGTGTCGCTTTCCGTTCCGTGGCAAAACCGGCCTGGACAGATAATTGCGACATGTCTCTTACGCTAACCCAGGGTGCGTTAAAATTGCCGGCTACTGTGGTACCCCTGTCTAATGCAGCACAGTCAGTATCGGCCAATTTCCCGGTTGGAACCAACATAATCACATTCACCGCTACCGACGACGGTGGTAATACAAGTACCTGTTCGCTCACGATTGTTGTCGCAGACAACCAGCCACCGGTACTCACTATGTGCCCCTCCAGCCCCCAGCCTTCTGTAAATGCGCTTCCTGGCACCTGTGCTGCTCCTGTCAATTGGTTGCCGCCAAACGCCAGTGACAACTGCACAGGTGTAAGTATCGCAGTGACAGGATTTAGCCCGGCGAATAGCATGACACCTTATGGTGGTGTGGTATTGCCAGGCTCCTCTTTCCCGGCGGGGACTTATACTATTGTTTATACCGCTACGGATGGTTCCGGTCTTACCACTACCTGTACCTTTAATATCGAAGTGAAGGATAACCAGGCGCCGGT